>Ga0326597_10000372_pt1 | contig 82060 bp, 85 predicted proteins | sample RVTome_12_FD_203789 | JGI IMG/M metagenome (GOLD analysis project Ga0326597, IMG submission 203789) | Soil microbial communities from uranium-contaminated site in the Upper Colorado River Basin, Wyoming, United States - RVT100D185 | ecosystem: Environmental > Terrestrial > Soil > Contaminated >...
TGTCCGACGCGATGATCCGCTGCATCGGCGTCTACAAGAGCTTCGGCAAGCTCGAAGTCCTGCGCGCGGTGAACCTGGACGTCGGCCGCGGCGAGGTGGTGGTGCTGATCGGCGCCAGCGGCTCGGGGAAGACGACGCTGTTACGCTGCATCAACCACCTGGAGGCGCTGGACGGCGGCCGCATCTACGTCGACGGCGAGCTGGTCGGCTACCGCGAGGTCTCCGGCCGGCTGCGCGAGGACAGCGAGCGCGAGGTCGCCCGCAAGCGCGCGGCAATCGGCATGGTCTTCCAGCGCTTCAACCTGTTCCCGCACCTGACCGGCCTGGGCAACGTCATGGAGGCGCCGATGCGCGTGAAGAGCATGCCGCGCGAGCGAGCGGCCTCGCGCGCCCGCGAGCTGCTCATCAAGGTCGGCCTGGCCGACAAGCTGGACGAACACCCGGCGCGCCTGTCGGGCGGCCAGCAGCAGCGCGTCGCCATCGCCCGCGCGCTCGCCATGGAGCCGAAGGTAATGCTCTTCGACGAGCCCACCTCGGCGCTCGACCCGGAGCTGGTGGGTGAGGTGCTGGGGGTGATGCAGTCGCTGGCGCGAGAGGGGATGACGATGGTCGTCGTCACGCACGAGATGGGCTTCGCGCGCGAGGTGGCGCACCGGGTCGTCTTCATGGACGCCGGCCAGGTGGTCGAGGAGGGCGCGCCGGACGCGATCCTGCGCGAGCCGCAGCAGGAACGCACGAAGGCGTTCCTGAGCAGGGTCCTGTAGACGCCTGCTACACTGCTCTGGAACCTCGATCGCATGACGACCGCGCACGTCGACCCCGAGGCGATCAAGCCGTTGCTGCGCGATCTGGGCCAGGGCCCGACGCGCGGCCGCTCGCTCACGCGCGAAGAGGCGCGCGTCTGCCTGGACCTGATCCTCGACGGACGCGCGACGCCGGCCCAGGCGGGCGCCTTCCTGCTGCTGCAACGCTACAAGGGCGAGACGCCCGACGAGTTGCTCGGCTTCGTCGATGCCGTGCGCGCGCGGCCGACGACCACGCCGATCGCGCCGCAGGTCGAGGGCCTGCTCGACGTGGGCAGCCCGTACGACGGCCGGCGGCGTCACGTCATGGTCAGCCCGGCGGCGTCGATCGTCGCGGCGGCGTGCGGCGTGCCGGTGCTGCTGCACGGCGAGCCGGGCATCGCGCCGAAGCACGGTCTCACGGTCGGCGACCTGCTCGAGGCGCTCGACGTGCCGACAGACCTGCTGGCGCGAGACGTCCAGCGTTCCATCGAGGAGACCGGCATCGGCTACCTGCGCCAGGCGTGCTTCGCGCCGGACCTGGCATCGATCAAGTGGCTGCGCGACGAGATCGCGCTGCGCAGTCCGCTCAATATGGTGGAGAAGATGTACGACCCGGCCGGCGCGCCCTATCACCTGATCGGCCTGACGCACCTGCCCTACCTGGAGAAGCTCGGCGGCGCGCTGGCGGGCATGGGCTTCCGCAAGACGGCGCTGGTGCAGGGCATGGAGGGCAACGAAGACCTGCCGACCGGCCGCGGCGTGCGCGTGATCGAGTTCGAAAGCGACGGCGCGCAGCGCGAGTACCGGCTCAACGCGGCGGACTTCGGGCTGACGCCGGCGGCGGAGGGCGACCTGTCGCCGGGATTGGACGCGGCCGGCAATCCAACGGCAGAGCGCAGCGCCGGGCTCACCCTCAGCGTGCTCGCGGGAGACGCGCCGCCGGCCTGGCGCGACCTGGTCGTCTTCAATGCGGCGTTTCGCCTGTACCTGGCCGGCCGCGCGGCGGATGTCGGCGCAGGCGTCGAGCAGGCACGCGAGGCGCTTGCGAGCGGGCGCGCGCGCGAGCTGCTGGAGCGCTGGCGGGCGAGGACGTAGGATACTCGAGGAGGAGGCGCAGATGTCGACCTCAGGAAACGGCCGCAAACCCCACAAGAGCACCGGAGAGGTCGCGGCGGAGTTGCGCCAGCGACTTGAGCGCGAGCTGGGCCACGACCGCACGGAAGCGATCTGGCGCGACCCGGCGAGCATCGAGCGCGTCATCGACGATGACGAGGAGGCGGCTTCGGTCGCCGGCATCATCCTCCAGGCGTGGAAGGACCTGCCATCGGAGGCGAACGAGCCGCCCGCCCGCCGCCATTCGGGCTTCCGGCGCGGCCTGCAGCTCGCGCTGCTCGCCTGCGTCGGGGTCTGGGCCGTCGCGCTCCTGCGGAAGTCACGTGACGGCGAGCAGGGCTAGCGGGCGGGTGGTGCCTGCCCGCCGCAGGAGGGGGAACGGCAGACGTCTGTCGTTCAGCACCCTGCTAGACACTGGACACGAACTGGATCGCCAGCCCCCGGCTTCAAACCCGCGGCTTCGCATCGAGCAACCCCCGGCGTTGAGCTCGCGCCCGGTCACTTCCGGAACGCCCCGGGGGCCTTCCTCTTCCCAATCGCCCTCCCTTCGCCCATAATCGAGGCGGCATGCGCAGCGTGACGCTGTTCGCCGTACCCTCGTTCCGCTGGCGCGTCGGGGCGCTGCCCGTCTCGACGTGGTGGCTGGCCGCCGGCGGCCTAACACTGCTCGGCTTCGCGCTGCGGCTGATCTGGGTGCTGTACACGGACGCCATCCCGCTCGGCGGAGACCCGCACTGGTACTACACCGTCGGCATCAACATCGCGAACGGCGACGGGTTCGTCGCGGCGCGCAACGAGGTCTGGGAGGTGCCCGGCCCCGGCGCGCCGACCGCGTTCTGGCCGCCCGGCTATCCGTTCGCGCTCGGCGCGACGTTCTGGTTGTTCGGGTCGAGCGTCACCGCGGCGCAGGTGCTGAACGCCGTCATCGGCGCGCTCACCGTGCCGCTCGTCTTCGCGCTCGGCGCGCGCATCTTCAGCCGCGGCGTCGGGCTGGCCGCGGCGGGCCTCTTCGCCGTCTTCCCGAACGTCATCGCGGGCACGCCGGTGCTCTTCGCCGAGCCGCTGTTCACGCTGATCTTCACGGGCGCGCTGCTGGCGCTCGTCTCCACGTCGAAGGACGCGGAGCCGCGCTGGCCGCGCTACCTCGGCTTCGGCCTGCTCGCGGGCCTGGCGACGCTGACACGCGGCCAGGGAGTCGTGCTCGTGCCGATCGCGGCGACGTACTGGCTGATGACCTCGGGCTGGCTGCGGGCGTCTCGCGCGACGGCGCTGGCGCTGCTCGCCGCGATTGCGGTGATCGCCCCTTGGACGGTGCGCAACGCGCTCGAGCTGCACGCCTTCGTGCCGGTCTCCACGAACTCCTCGGCGGTGCTGCGCATTGGCCACTTCGAGGGCGCGGACGGCGCGGTGCGCTGGAGCGACGACGAGATCGACGGCTTCACGATGCTGCAGTCGATCTACCACCCGGAGTGGGAAGTGCGGGGCTACCGCGAGTACCCGCGACGAGCGATCGGCTTCGCGCTCACGCATCCCGGCGACGAGGTCGTGCTGAGCGGGAAGAAGGTCTATCACCTCTATAAGTCGGACATCGACGTCATCCCCTGGCTGGAGACGCTGGGCGCGACGCCGCTGGAGCCTTCGTGGCTCGAAGGCGTGCTGCGCAACGTCATGGACTACGCCTATTATGCGACGCTGTTCGCGGCGGTCGGTTCGGCGTTCCTCTGGGCCCGCCGCGGCGACGCGGACCGGTCACTCTTGCCGGTCATCGTCCTGTTCTGGACGCTGTTCCACGTCGTTTTTATTGGCGACCCGCGCTACCACCAGCCGCTCTACCCGCTGTTCTTCATCTCGCTCGCCGCCGGCGCATCGATCGCAGGGCCGGCGCTGCTGCGCGTGATCGAACGCGCCGTTGCGCGGCGCACGGCGACGCAAGACGCGACCGCGTCCTGAGAGCAGCGTGGTATACTGAGGCGCCGCGCGCCCCCATCGTCTAGGGGACTAGGACGCCACCCTTTCAAGGTGGAAACCGGAGTTCGAATCTCCGTGGGGGCACCATCTGCCCGCCGGCTACTCGCGTCCCTTCTCGCGCCGGCGCGCGCGCTGCTGAAGCATCCGGCTGTAGAGCAGCAGGTCCGGGTCGGCGTAGGCGAGCTCGCCCTGCTCCGTGCCGCGGCGGATGGCCTTCATCGTCGCCTTCGTCAGCGCGACCGGCAGCGGCGGCTTCGCGACGATCTTCTCCGCCAGCTCCCGCGCCAGCGACAGGTGCTCGCCGTCCGCGGCGAGGTGCGTGACGAGGCCCCAGCGATGCGCGTCCTGGGCGCTGAAGCGCTCGCAGAGGATGGTCAGCTCCAGCGCCTTCGCGTGGCCGACCTCGCGCGCGAGACGCGGCAGCGCGTGCCAGCTTAGCGGGATGCCGAGCTCGACCTCCGGGATGGAGAACCAGGCGGACTCGCTCGCGACACGCAGGTCGCAGGAGACGGCGAGGACGGCGCCCCCGCCGACCGCGAAGCCGTGGACGGCGGCGATCGTGATCTGGTCGAGCGCCTCGATGGCATTGCACGTCCGGCTGCCGATGCCGGACTGGTGGCGCAGCTCCAGCTCGTTGTCGGGGCCGGGCTTGCCCCACTCGCTGGTGTCGGCGCCGGCGGAGAAGCCGGCGCCCTCGCCGGCGAGGATAACGACGCGGGTGTCGAAGTCGTCGGCGAGGCCATGGCAGAGGTCCTGCAGGTCGCGGTGGAGCTGCGTGCTCATCGCGTTGCGCTTGTCCGGGCGGTTGAGCCGGACCGTCATGACCGCGCCGTCGCGGTCTACCCGCAGCGTCTCGTACTCCATGGCCCCTCGTGATAGCACACGAAAGGTCGCGCGACCAAGGGCACTGTAGGCTGTTGGGGCGCACCTGCGTGTGCGCCCCAAAGCCCTGTCCGCCGAAGGCGGACGCCGCGCGCGCTCATGCCGAGACCGGTAGGGGCGGACCTGCGTGTCCGCCCTTCCTTGCGCGCCGTCCCAATATGATACGCTCAGCCCGCGATGGATACGAGCAGGGTTTCGCTCGCAGGTAAAGTCGCGATCGTGACCGGCGCCGGACGCGGGATCGGGCGGGGGATCGCGGAGGGGCTGGCGGCGTTCGGCGCGAAGGTGGTGATCGCCGAACGCAAGGAGGAGGCCGCTCGCGAGGCGGAGCAGGCGGTCCGCGCTCGCGGGCACGAGGCGCTCGCCGTCGTCTGCGACGTGCGCGACGGCGCGCAGGTGACGTCGATGCTCGATGAGGCGGTAGGCGAGTACGGCGGGGTCGACGTGCTGGTGAACAACGTCGGCGGCATCTACCTGGGCCGCGGCCGGCCGCCGTCGCAGCCGTTCCTCGACATGACGGAGGCGGACTGGGACGACTCGTACGCGCTCAACCTGAAGTCGCTGTTCCTCTGCACGTCGGCCGCGGGCAAGGCGATGGTGCGGCAGGGACGCGGCGGCAGTATCATCAACATCGCGTCGAGCGAGGCGCTGCGCTGCGCGCCGGGCTTCGCGCCGTACGCGGCGTACAAGGCGGCGATCGTGAACTTCACGCGCACGATGGCGCTCGAGCTGTCGGAGCACAAGGTCCGCGTCAACTGCATCGCGCCGGACGCAGTGCCCAGCGAGGGGCTGGTGAAGCGTTACCCGGAGCTGGCCTCCGACGACGCGTACCGGCACCACGTGCCACTCGGGCGCGCGGGCACGGCCGAGGAGGTGGCGGGGGTGGCGGTGTTCCTGGCGTCCGAGCTGTCGTCCTTCGTCACCGGCGTCACCATCCCCGTCGAGGGCGGCATGCTCGCGGCGGGCGGCTGGCTGCGCCACCCGGCGCTCGGCTGGACGACCGACGCTCGCGCGTTTGGGGAAGGTCTAGCCACAGATTGACACGGATGAACACAGATCGGATGCCGCCATGTCTTGCGGCAGGGACGGTGTAGGGGCGCACAGCTGTGCGCCCCTACAATATCCGTGGCCCGCAGGTCCACGGGACGCGTGTAACATGCAGGGGCGAGTTTTGAAACCCGCCCCTCCGCAAACCCCTCTGTGCCAATCTGTGATCATCTGTGGCTAAGGCATAATCTCTCGCGCAAACTCCTCCATCTGATCCAGGTGCTCCGACAGCGACTCGGAGCGGAACGACACCGTGATGCCGGTAACCCCGGCGTCGCGGTAGGCAGCGATCTCTTCTCGCACGCGGTCGACATCACTGAGATCAACTGCGAGTGGCGCGATGACGTCGAGCGGGGCGGTGCGATCCGCGTACGCAGGCAGGCCGCGCGCGTAGTCGAGGCGGTCGCGGATGTCATCGAGCGTGACGTCGAACGGCACCCACCCGTCGCCCAGCTCGACCGCCCGCCGCACCGCGCGACGGCTGTTCCCGCCGGCCCACACCGGCGGGTGCGGCCGCTGGACGGGCCGCGGCGCAAGGTGCAGCTCGCGGAACGAGCGGTAGGCGCCGTCGAACGAGGCCTCTTCGTCCGTCCAGAGCGTCTTGATAATGCGGATGTACTCATCGGTCACCGCGCCGCGTTCCTCGTACGGAGCGCCCAGCGCGCGGAACTCGCCGCGCAGGTGGCCCGGCCCGACGCCGAGGATGACGCGCCCGCCGGAGAGGCGATCGAGCGTGGCGTACCGCTTCGCGACCTCGATGGGGTTGTGGTACGGCAGCACGAGGACGTGCGTGAGCAGCCCGATGCGCTGCGTCACGCCGGCGGCGAACGCGAGCGTCGTCGCGGGCTCGTACCAGGTCGCGCCCATCGAGGGCACGGCGCGCGCGGGCACCACGACGTGGTCGGAGCACGGCAGCCAGGCGTAGCCCAGCTCGTCGGCCTTGCGCGCCACCGCGACGAGCGCCGCGACGTCGTCGCCGGTCTGCCAGGCGGGCGAGCCGGGCATCTGCTGCACGAGCGGGAGTGGCGTGCCGAACCTCATCGCCGGTAGCGGCGCAGCACGGCGTGACGGCGGCGCTCGAGCGCGTCGGCGCGCTGCTCCTGCGTGACGCTCGGCGTGTCCGGCGGGAGTGCGTCGCGCAGCTTTGCGAGCGGCACGACGCGAAGTTCCGGCACGGGGGCCGCTTCGGCGAGCAGGAACCGGGGCGCGATGGTGCCCTGCGTGTGGCCGGCGGTGTCGAGCCAGTTGGGGACGCCCGGGTCCGTGTGCGCGATGACGCCGCGAAAGGCGCCGTCGCGATCGACGGCGGCCTGGTGGCCGTTGAGCGACGTCTGTCGGGTCATGAAGTCGAAGCTCTGCCAGTACCAGTCGGCGAGGCTGACGCTCCAGTGGTGGCAGCGCGGCGGCGTGAACTGCACGATCACCGCCTCGTCCGGCGCGCACCGGAAGTTGCCCAGGCCGTAGGCCTGGCCGCGCAGGCCGGCGCGCTGATCGCTGTTCTGTGGCAGATGCACGACGAGCGTGTTCGGCGGCATGGCGAGCGCGCCCTTGCTCATCTGCTCCCAGAGTGCGCCGCCGCGCTCCAGCCACATGCAGAGACGATCGAATCTCGCGGCGAGCTGGTCGCTACGCAACGGCGGCGGCGGGTACGCCGCGCCCGCACGCTCGATGTAGAGGTCGGCCGGTTGCTCGCGCTCCCAGTCGTTGAAGTACTGGCGGACGAGGACGAACTCCCCGTTCGGAGCGAGCGGCAGCCAGTTGCCGTCGCGCCGGTCGCCGCCGATGACGAGCTCGAACGCGCCGGAGGGCTCGAGCTGGAGATCGAAGCCGTTGCACGACGAGACGGTGCCCCAGGAAGCAACGTCGCCCTGCGCGAAGTGGCCGTAGTTCACCTGGATATCGATGTGGTTGGCGGAGCCGCGATTGCCCCAGATGCGGTACGTCGCGTCGCCGCGGACCGCCGCGTAGAGGTAGAGGCAGTCGGGGCAGTCGAGGCCCCAGGGCATCGTCAGGTCGACCATGCGGCCGAACTGCGGATAGTCGGGGTCTGCGAGCTCGACGCACGTCGCGAAGCCGGCCGCGAGGAAGCGCGTGAGGTAGCGAAAGCCCTCGGCGCGGTCGCGTGGCGCATCGGGGACGCCGTCGCCCGTGACGAGGCCGCCGGCGCGCTGCAGCGTCTCGCAGAAGCGCGACCACGCCTCGCCGCTCATGATGCTCGCGTCGGCGGGATCGGCAGGCTCGTTCATGGCGCGCATGGTATCATGCCGCGCTACGACAGGCTGAAGCCTGTCCTTCGATGTCTGAGATGGACCGCTTCATCGTCGGCACCGGCCGCTGCGGCTCGACGCTGCTGTCGCAGATGATGGCGCAGCACGAGCAGACGCTGAGCATCTTCGAGTTCTTCACCGGGCTCGACATCACGCGACGCTTCGCGCAGGAGCCGGTCGACGGGGCCGCGTTCTCCGCGCTGATCTCGCGCGAGAACCCGATCGTGACGATGGTGGTCCGGCGTGGCTACGAAGTGCCGGAGATCACCTACCCGTTCGATAAGCCCGGCGCGCGCTACCGGCGTGACGACGGCCTGCCCTGGATCCTCGTCTCGACGCTGCCGGACATGACGGACGAGCCGGACGCCCTGTTCGACGAGACGATGGCGTTCGCGGCCGGTCTGCCAAAGCAGCAGGTGTCGGCGCACTACCGCCAGCTCTTCGACTGGTGGGCGCGGCGCATGGGGCGCCAGCACTGGATCGAGCGGTCCGGCTCGTCGATCGACTACCTCGGCGGGCTGCACGAGCACTTCCCGGGCGCGCGCTTCGTGCACATCCACCGCGACGGGCACGAGGCGGCGCTCTCGATGCGCGAGCACGCGCCGTACCGGCTGGCGGTGTCGCTGCTGTTCCAGCTCCCGCCGGAAGGGATGTCGCTGGATGAGCTGGGGAAGCTAGACCCGCAGGGCCCGCCCGACCCGGACGACCTCGTCTCGCGCATCCTGGCATCGGAGCCGCCGGTCGAGTACTTCGGAAAGTACTGGACGCAGGAGGTCGAGAACGGCGCGCGGGCGCGCGCGGCGATGCGAGACGGTCAGTACATGGAGGTGTCGTTCGAGGAGCTGATCGCGGACCCGCAGCCCGTGCTCGGATCGATTGCCGGCTTCTTCGAGCTCGGCGACGGAGGCGGCTGGCTCGACCGCGCCGCGGCGCTGGTGCGCGGCGTGCCGCCGGCGCGCTTCGACACGCTGCCGCCGGACGAGCGCCGGCGATTGGCGGAGGCGTGCCGGCCCGGCATGGAGCTCCTCGGCCGCTGAGGCGCCGGGGTTGCGCTGGCGGGCTGCGCCAGGGCGGCGACAGCGGTATCGTAGCGAGAGAGCCAATGCTAGGGGAGGAGCGCTATGGACAGCGAACAACGGACCGGCCCGCCAGCGCAGCGACCGCTGGGCGAGCGCATCAAGCTCGGGGCGGGCATCACGGCGGCGGGACTCCTGCTGCTCTTCCTGTTGCAAAACCTGCAGGAGGCGACGATCCACTTCCTCTGGTTCGACTGGGAGGTGGCGCTGATCCTGGCGCTGTTCCTGGCCGCCATCGTCGGCGCGGCCGCGACCTGGCTGCTGACGACGTTCCGCTGGCGGAGGCGACGGGAGTCGCAGTGAGCCGGAACGGCTCCTAGGGAAGAAACCTCTCGGGCCGCACGCGAAGGACGACGCGGCCCTCCTGCTTCGCCCGCTGCACGACGGCGGGACGCGCCGACTCCGGCAGCGGGTTGCCGGCCATCCGCCCGCCGATTTGCATCATCACATCGACCGCGCCGGCCTCCTCGACGGCGCCTTTGCCGTAGACCAGCAGGTACGGGAACGGTGGCTCCTCGCCGAGCACGCAGAGCGAGACGTCGGCGTTCCTGCCGATCGCCTTTGCCTTGAAGCGCGAAGCGGTGGTCGAGATCACGATGTCGTCGCCATCGAGGGCGTAGTAGACGGGCGACATGTGGGGCGGCCCGGCCTGGCGCGGGAGGCCGACGATGGCGAGCCGGTGCTGCTCGAGGAACTCACGGCGCTCTTTGGGGATCATGCAGGAGGTCCTTTCCAGCGCGAGGCGAGAGGCGTGGTACCCCGGGCAGGACTCGAACCTGCGACCCACGGTTTAGGAAACCGTTGCTCTGTCCACCTGAGCTACCGGGGCGCGGACTGGAACCCGTCTTGGACGCGAGAGGCCGGAGATGTCTGCTCTCCAGCCTCCGGCAGCGAGCTTGCAGTGTTGGTGGAGATAGGGGGATTCGAACCCCCGACCTCTGCGATGCGAACGCAGCGCTCTCCCAATTGAGCTATATCCCCACGCGGTCATTATAGGAAGGCGCTCCGAAAGGAGGCAAGCGGCCCGCACCTGGGTGCGGGCCGCTTGAAGGTGAGCCGCGAGGGCCCGGGCCGGCTGGTGGCGGGGGGAAACGGCGCCGGGCCCTCGCCATAGTGATGCAGGGAATCCCTTCTCCTCGCATCCTCCGTCCCTACCATCGACACGTCTCTGGAAATCTGAAGGCGGCTGCGGGCGAAATCCGGAGGAGAACGACGGGCCGGCCCCAGAAGGGCCGGCCCGACCATCGCAGTCCTTGCGTGACGCTCTCCCCGACAGCCCCGCTTCCGCCGTGAAGAGCACCCCGACAAGTCGGGGGGCGTCCTACCCGCGCAATTGTACCACCACTGTCAAGCGAAGAGCGAACCCTGCGGCGACAGAGGCGACCTTGACTGTACGCCCGGCGGCGTTAGGCTGGGGACGGCGCGCGAGAAAAGATAAAGCGCGGCACAGAGCGAGCGCCGAGTCGCGAAGAGGAGTTGTTCCCATGCAAACGTTTGCGCGCGCTTGTGCGCTTCTGATCGCGCTCGCGGGAGCGGCGGTCTCCGGATCGGCCGGCCACGCCTTCGCGCAGGAGCAGGTGACTATCGACGTCGGCGACTTCTGGTTCTGCGACTCGTCGTTCGAATACGCCACCTGTGAGACGGTGATCGACGCGGGTGATACCGTCCACTGGGACTTCAGCAGCAGCATCAACTCGCACACGGTGACGGAGTGCAACCCTGCCTGCGACAGGCCGGCGGAGCCTTCGCCGCTATTCGACTCGGGGACGGTCGGCGCGGGTGGGAGCTACTCGTACACGTTCGACGTCGCCGGCACGTTCCTCTACTTCTGCGGGATCCACCCGTTGCAGATGTTCGGACGCATCGTCGTGCAGCCGCCGCTGGCGCCGGAGCCGGCGACGCAGACGCCCAGCCTTATCGAGCCGGGAGATATCATCCCGCCGGGCTCAACCCCACTCGGCGGACTGCCGACGTCCGGGCAGGGTCCGCGCGATGGCGCATCGACGCCCTTGTGGTTCGTGCTCGCGGCAGTCGCGGGCGGCGGCGCGCTGCTCGCGCTGATCGGCGCCGCGAGCTACCGGCGTACGCGGTGAATCACCTAGGGCGCTGATCGCTCCAATTCCGTCGGCATCGCTGGTAGGCGATCGCCACGCCATCGGCTGACCGTAGATTCGGTGCTAGGCGTATTTAGGAAGAACAAACTCCGCATGAGGGCGCGGAACAACGGGGAGTGCAGAGGGGCAGAGCCCCTCTGCCGGGGGTCTGGGGGTGTCCCCCAGGTCCAACTACTTCCCTGGGTGGGCGGGTGGGGAAGAAAGACCTTGCTGCCCCGCCAGCGTCGCCCTCAGTTCTTCCGCGCGCCGGCAGGATCGCGCACGCGCAGGCACTCGGCGGCGGGCAGGCCGAGGACGACCTGACGGCCGTCGACCTCGATCGTCATCGTGGAGTTGAAAGAGGCGACCTCGGCGACGCGGACCCTGGTGCCCGGGGTGAGGCCGTTGCGCTGGAGAAAGCGCATCAGCTCCCCGTCTTCCTCAGCGTCCTCGCGGACGCCGTCGATGGCGCGCTCGTCGCCCTCCTTGAGTGTGGAGAGGAAGACGGTCGGCGGCTTGGGGAGGCCGGGGAAGGAGTTGCCGTGCGGGCAGGTGGTCGGGTTGCCCAACAGCGCCATGATGCGCTCCTCCACGAGCGGCGAGACGGCGTGCTCGATACGGTGCGCCTCCTCGTGGGCTTCGGCCCAGTCGAGGCCGAGGATGTCGACGAGGAGGCGTTCGGCGAGGTAGTGGCGCCGCTTGATCGACTCGGCGGCCTCCTTGCCCTTCGCGGTCAGGTGGATATCGTGCCGGCCGCGCAGCTCCACCAGGCCGTCGCGCTGCATGCGCTGGAGCGTAGCCCAGGCGGTCGGCGAGGAGACGCCGGCGCGCTCGGCAAGGCGGGCGGCGATCACCGTCCTACCTTCCTCGCGCTGGTCGTAGATCTCCTGCAGGTAGTCCTCGACGGTGGGCGTGGGGCGGTCGATGGCGTTCTTCATGGCATGTCGGGTTGGGGACGCGGTTTCGGGGCCATTTTAGCAAACGAACGCGTGGCGCGCCGAGGCTGGAAAGCCTCGGCTACGAGATGAGGGTGCATCAGAACGCCACCGGCTCCCGGCTGGAGAACCGATAGAGCAACGCCGGTCGCCCCGCGCGCTCCGCCTGCCGCTCTTCGGTCGCCTCGATGATGCCGAGCGAGAGCATGCGCTTGCGGAAGTTTCGCTTATCGAGCCGGCGGCCGAGGATGCTCTCGTAGACGCGCTGGAGCTGGCTGAGGGTGAAGCGCGTCGGGAGCAGGCTGTAGGCGACGTTGGTGTACTGGAGCTTGTTGCGGAGCCGCTCCAGCGCGTAGTGGAGGACGTCCTTGTTGCGAAACGCGAGTTTGGGCAGCTTGCGCATGGGGAACCAGGCGGGTTGCCAGTCGGGGCGCTCCGCGAGGCGCGCGCGCTCGTAGTCGACGAGCGCGAAGTAGGCGACGGCGACGGCGCCGCCGGGCGTCACGTCGTCGAGGTCGCTGAAGGTGTAGAGTTGCTCGAGGTAGACGTCGCGCAGGCCGGTCTCGTCGACGAGCTTACGCGTGGCGGCGTCGAGCAGCGCCTCGCCGGGCTTGAGCAGGCCGCCGGGGATCGCCCAGAGCCCTCGGTGCGGGTCCGCGCTGCGGCGGATCAGCAGCGCCTTCAGCTCCCCCGCCTCGACGGTGAAGATCACGAGCAGGACCGCGACCAGGGGGGAGGTGGACGCGAGACGCGGGACGCGGGACGCGGGACGGGCCATCGGCTGGAGGATACCAGGGTGGAGCGAGAGGGCGAAGGGGGAGCGGGGGGCGGGGCGGAAGCGAGAGGCGGGACGCGGGAGGCGTCAGCGGCTGGAGGATAGCAGGGCGCGGGAGAGGGCGAAGAGCGCGACACGGGAGGAACGGAAAGCGGCGAGTATCGTTCCTACGCTACGACTCGGGCGAATCGCTCAGAAGCCAGCGGTGCGCCGAGCGTCCTCCGCCTTCCCCTTCAATTCCGCTAGGCCTTTGATCAGCCTCCGTCTCACCCAGCTCCGCACATGGAAGGAAAGAGCAGCGGAGATCGCTGGACGGACATCCTTCAGGCGGATATCGACTGCTGGACCACTGTCAGGGGGAGACTCCAGACGGAACGCATAGCGTGCCCGCTCCTTCTGAGCTATGAAGACCTGGAAGTCAAGCTGAACCGTCGCCTGCGCTGGAGCGCGAGTCGTCATCACTACGCGGGCGACGGCTGCTCCTTGCAAAGGATCGCGGTACGTAGCTGGATCACTTGGCTGGTGGCGTCTACCACCCGAGTCACTTGTGATGCCAATCTCTGCGGGAATGTCCAACTCTCTAACCACTTCTTGGGCGAGCGTGACGGTGTGCTGCATGATTTCGGCCGCCTTCTGATCGAGTTCTTCGAACTTGAGGCCGCCGTAGGATTCGTACAGCTTCGAAATAGCGGGAATATAATCCTCCGGGCCGGGGCCGATTTCGTTGGCAACTAGTCCAAATGTATCGATGGCCCGATCGGAGACGAAGTCGACGAATGCCTGGCGATCTCCATGATCCGCTGCCTCGAGCGCGTCCAAGTATTCAGGCCGCTGGTCAAACCATATGAGCAGCGGAATAGACGCTTGGCGACGAAGGAACACGGAGGCCACTGCGCGGGCCACTCGTCCGTTACCGTCCGCAAAGGCATGTATCGCTACCAGGCAATAGTGTGCATACGCGGTCTGGATGACCGGATGAGCTGAGGCGAACTGGGCGCTGTTCAATTCCTCAACCAGCCGGTGCATTTCGGCCGGCGTTAAGTCTACGGGCGCGTAAACGTGAATAGTTTCGTCAGCCTGCTTGACGTGATTGGGGTGTTGCTTGTACTGGCCTTTCGGCAAGGGGACGCGGATTCGTCCCTGGGAAGTCTCTACCTCATACTCGCCTTGCGGTCGGGTTACAACCTGGTGGACTTCACGGATCCAAACCTCTGTTATCGGGCGAGCAGACGACGCGATCTCCGATGCCAGATCGTAGGCTGCGAGTTGCGCCTCAAAGAAATCGGGGATTCGCTCATCGCGCGCTCGCATCTTAGTCTGCCAAGCAGCCTCCTGAACCGCGATCGTGTAAGTCAGTCCGCGATCCGTCTCATAGAGTCCCTCGATTGCGCCAGTGTCCACGGCGGCCGCTCGCATAGCGACTGCGAGCGCCCGCTCCAAGTCTTCTTGTTTGAGAGTGGCTCGTTGATCCTCCAGGAAGCTCAGCTGACGGCTCCAAATGCGCTGGTCAATTCTTAAGTCAGACCAAGCAGAAAACAAATCGATAGGCGTATACTGAGCATCAAGTCTCGCTATCTCGGCGGGATCAAGGCCGCCGTTGCCGGCAGTCCCCGCAGGATTTTCTGTCTCGCTCGATGTGTCCATTGCCCGATGCCTCTTCCCGACTCCCCTCAGGATGATAGGGCTAGGCCCGCGCCTGCCGCCGCCGCGCCCGCCAGCGACCACGCTGTCGGCCGGTCGATGCGCACGGTGGTCACGTTGCCGTCTGGTAGATCACGGGCTTGTAGCGAGGGGGCGGGATCGGTTTGCCTTCCGCCTTCGCGGCGTCCAGCCAGGCTGCCTTGGCTTGCTCGACCTGGGCCAATGCCTCCTCCGGGGTTCGGCCAAAGGCAGAGCCGGATTCGAGGTCGGGGATGTCGGCGATGTAGCCGCCATCCTCGTCGCTGTAGAAGATGTTGATGTGGTAGTCCTTCATGGCTTTGCCGCACACAGATTGTACCTCGCCCAGGCGACGAACCGAGGGAGCGTCGGCAGCGGCCCTAGCTTGCGACAGGCGACGTGTGTCTGTCCCACCCACCCGCCCAGAGAAGTTGGAGAAACTGGGGGACACCCCCAGACCCCCGGCGGGGGGCCCGCGCCCCCTGCACCCCCGCTGTCGTAGTCAGCACTCGGCGCTGACTGGAGGAAGCGGGTCGTCTGGGCTGGTGGGACCCATTCCATTGATCGACACAAGCGCATCGGCGACTGACGGAGCGCCGCCCGGCACACCCCACGCGTAGATCTTTATCGCAGCGTCGCCGGTCCAGACGTAGACACTGCCCTCCTCTGAGGGACTAGTCTGCGCTTCGCCTCGAAAGGGGGTCCGCTCAGGATAGGGGTGCGCTCTCTCGCAGTACGGCTGCACGATGATCGAAAGAGGAGGCGAGCAACCGCCCTCGGAGAAGAGTCCTCCGGGGGGCTCGCACGTGCCATACAAGAAGGTCATTTTGTTCTCCGGTTCCGATACGCCGGCGGGCGAGCGGTGGCGACGAATTTCCGAAAGCGCGAACCCGCTAAACTCTTCGCCGGCCCAGTAGAGTGCGAACTCGTCGAACGCTCGTGCCTCCTCGATCGTCCATGGGCCACGTTCCGGCGGCGTGCGCTCGACGTGATCGCCCGGCTTCGTGGACGGATTGGGAACCTCGCGGGAGCCCGAGTCGATAACGGCGGCTACAACCCAAGGAGTACTGAGCAGGGCGGCCATGGTTAGCAGCACGAGCAGCACGGGCGCAGCAAGGAGCCGCGCCAGCCAGACGGAGCCTAAAACGACGATGAGGGCGTGGAAAGCGAGTATGCCCAAGAAGACTTTCGTAAAGGTGTCGCTCCACTCGATGGCCCAGGTGCCGCCTGCGATGTTCCCGATGACGAAAGCAATGAGGAGGAAGGCGGTACCTACATAGGCCCCAAGCGCAATAGCGATCGCCGCCAGGAAGCGAACGATTTTGGAGAGAGTTGGCTGGGCGCCGGGACCGGCACGCAGCGTCCGCTCTGTTGCCGCCACGGTTCTTCTACCTCCTAGGCCCGCAGTCGGCGAGCCGCGCCGGCGCGCTCGCCGCGACCGTCCCCGCCAGCGACCACGCCGTCGCGCGTTCGATGCGGACGCTCATCAGGACGCGCTCTGGTAGATCACTGGCTTGTAACGAGGCGGTGGGACCGGTTTGCCTTCCGCCCTCGCGGCTTCAAGCCAGGCTTCTTTGGCTCGCTCGACCTCGGCCAGCGCCTCCTCTGGGGTTCGGCCAAAGGCAGAGCAGGATTCGAGGTCGGGGATGTCGGCGATGTAGGCGCCATTCTCGTCGCTGTAGAAGATGTTGATGTGGTAGTCCTTCATGGCTTTTCCGCACACAGATTGTACCTCGCCCAGGCGACGAACTGAGGGAGCGTCGGCGGCGGCCCTAGCTTGCGACAGGCGACGTGTGTCTGTCCCACCCACCCGCCCAGAGAAGTTGGAGAAACTGGGGGACACCCCCAGACCCCCGGCAGCGGGGCTGCGCCCCTCTGCACTCCCCACTCTGCGCATTGCCGCGGCCCTAGAATGGCAGCGGAGATGCGACGTCCACGCGTGCGCCCGCCACGACAGCCACGCCCGCCAGCGACCACGCCGTCGCGCGTTCGATGCGGACGGTGGTGAGGGAGCCGAGCTGCGCCTCGCCGGCGAAATGGACGAGCTTGTTCTGGCGGGTGCGGCCGAACCACGTCATCCCGCCGTCCGGCGACGGCTTCTGGCCTTCGACGAGGACTTCGACGTCGCGGCCGAGGAGGCGGGCGTTGATGCGGGCGCTGATGCCGGCCTCGAGCTGCTCGACGGCGTGGAGGCGGGCCATCTTCACCTCCTGCGGCACGTCGTCGGCGAGGGTGCGGTAGGCGATGGTGCCGGGCCGCGGCGAGTAGGCGGCGACGTGCACCTTGTCGAACTCGATCTCGGCGAGCAGATCGTACGTCTGCTGGAACTCCGCGTCGGTCTCGCCGCAGAAGCCGACGATGACGTCGGTGGTGATGGCGGCGCCGGGCATCTTGCGCCGGATGAGGTCGACCTTCTCGCGGTAGAGCTCGATGTGGTAGCCGCGCCGCATGCGGTCGAGGACGGCGTCGTCGCCGGACTGGACGGGGATGTTGAAGTACTCGCAGACCTTGGGCAGCCCGGCGACGGCGTCGATGATGCGCTCGGTCATGTCCTTGGGGTACGACGTGAGGAAGCGGAAGCGCGCGATGCCATCGATGTCGTGGAGCGCGCCGAGGAGGTCGCCGAGGTCAGGGTGATCGTCGAGGTCGTGACCGTAGGCCTCAACGGTCTGGCCGAGCAGCGTCACCTCCCGCACGCCGCGCGCCGCGAGGTGCTCGACCTCGGCGCGGACGTCATCGATGGTCCGGCTGCGCTCGCGGCCGCGCCGGTAGGGGACGATGCAGTAGGTGCAGAACTTGTCGCAGCCGTGGACGATCGGGACGTAGGCGGTCGGGCTGTCGGGCGTGGTGAAGGTCGCGGGCCAGAACTCGCCGCCGAGGTCGTCGTAGCCGACGGCCTGGAGGATCGGCTCGAACTGCTGGGGGCGGGCGAAGACATCGACATAGGGGAAGCGGCGCTGGAGGTCGTCGGTCTTGAGGCCGACCATGCAACCCATGACGGCGATGGTGAACTCGCCGCCGCGCTTGCGGAGCTTCTTGAGCGTGCCGAGCTTGCCGATGGCGCGCTGCTCCGCGTGGTCGCGGATGGCGCAGGTGTTGAGGACGACGAGGTCGGCGTCCTCGGGGGCGGGGACCTCGGCCCAGCCGAGGCGGTCGAGGCCGGCGGCGAGCTTCTGGGAGTCGGCGACGTTCATCTGGCAGCCGACGGTCCAGATGTGGTAGCGCATGCGGTCTCCTTGCGGCCACGTCGCGCGCCGCCTGCGGCGGCGGCTCGCGGCCAGCCACTTCTACTCTGGGGGGACACCCCCCAGGCCCCCCGACAGGGGGCTCCGCCCCCTGTACCCCCGGCGACGATAGGCGTTCAGCCTGGCGCCCGGGGTCGAGAGGAGAGACAGGTTGGTGGCGGAGGGAATGGGATTCGAACCCATGATCCAGGTTTCCCCGGATAACCGCTTAGCAGGCGGCCGCACTAGACCACTATGCGATCCCTCCGGAGGGAATGTTAGCACAACAGACGCCCGCCACATTAGGATGCGAAGCCTTGCGCTGGATGCGCTCCTGCACTCGGCAGGTCTTCCTTCCCACCCGCCCGCCCAGAAGGGCTATTCGGCTTTTGGGGGACACCCCCAGACCCCCGGCAGAGGGGCTCTGCCCCTCTGCACTCCCCGTCACCTCTGGGTTGAGTCTACGAGGTTGGGTTGTTCTTCGCGGACATGAAGCGATCGTTGAGGTTGGAGCAAGATTCCTGCCAAGTTTTCTGCCCAGGGGCTTGACAAGATGCCTACGATGCGCCATTATAGTGCCAGCATCCTGCCAGCACGCAGCCGGCACCCCAGAAGGGACGGACACCATGGACTACAACCCGCTCGCACCGGACGTGAGGCGCGACCCCTACCCGTATTACGCCGCCCTCCGGCGCGATCAGCCGGTCTACCGGATCGAGGCGCTGGGCGGAGCGTATGCGATCAGCCGCTACGAGGACGTGCTCTTCGCGGTGACCCGGCACGACCTCTTCTCGTCGACGGGCTTCTCGGGCACGAACATCGACGGCCGGCCGGCGAAGATGATGATCTTCACCGACCCGCCGGACCACACGCGGCTGCGCAACCTGGTCAACCGCGGCTTCACGCCGAGGATGGTCGCCGACCTGGAGCCGCGCATCCGCGAGGTGACGCGCGAGCTGGTCGACCGGATCGCCGTCGCAGGCACGACCGACCTCGTCGCCGATCTGGCGATGCCGCTGCCGGTGACGATCATCGCGGAGATCCTGGGCGTCGACCCGGCGCACAAGGAGGACTTCAAGCGCTGGTCGGACTGGATCGTCCTCGATTTCTTCAATCAGATCAGCGAGGAGCAGCAGCCGCAGTACGAATCGGATATGGAGACGTTCAAGCAGTACTTCCAGCGCGTGGTGGAGGAACGGCGCTCACAGCCCCGCGCCGATCTGATCAGCGCGCTGGTGCGCGCGGAGACCGAACAGCAGGCGCTCACGGCGGACGAGGTGCTGGTGTTCATCGTGCTGCTGCTGGTGGCGGGTAACGAGACGACGACGAACCTGCTCGGCAACGCCGTGATCGCGCTGCTGGAGCACCCGGACGAGCTCGCCAAGGTGCGCCGCGACCGCGCGCTGGTGCCGAACCTGGTCGAGGAGGCGCTGCGGTACGACGCGCCGGTGCAGTTCCTGCTGCGGCGGGCGACGGAGGACGCTGAGCTGGCGGGGACCGCCATCCCGCGCGACGCGATGGTGCTGGCGATCTTCGCCTCGGCGAACCGGGACGAGCGGAGGTTCCCCGATCCGGACCGCTTCGACGTGACGCGGGACGCGCAGGGCCACCTGTCGTTCGGGCACGGCATTCATTTCTGTCTGGGCGCGCCGCTGGCGCGGCTGGAGGCGGCGATCGCGCTGGAGGAGATCATCGGCCGGCTGCACGACCTGCGGCGCGTCGAGGAGTCGATCGAATTCATCGATGCGCCCTTCCTGCGCGGCCCGAAGCGCCTGCCGCTTGCGTTCACGCCAATCGAAACGGCGGTCAGGAGCTAGCTGTGGAAGGCCTAACAATCCGCGCAGCGACTGCGGCCGACACCGACCGCATCGCCGAGCTGATCGGGGGCCAACCCGGCCGAGAGGCGATCGGGATCGCCGGCTGCGTGGAAGCAGCGCGCAACTTCGGCATGGGCTTCGTGCGGCTACAGAACGGCCCGCAGGCCTGGCAGCAGAGCGTTCTTGCCGAAATGGACGGCCGGGTCGTCGGCGTGCTCCAGGCAGGCGAGGGCGAGAGCCCGTTCCAGCCCTCCTTGCGCGTGGCCCTGCTGGCGCTGCGTGTCTTCGGCCTCGGCATCGTCCCGGTGCTCGGGCGGACGCGCGCCCGGCAGCGCATCCAGTGTGAAGGGCCTGCGGGTGCTTACACGATCCGGGAGTTCAACGTCGATCCGGCGTATCGCAACCGTCGTATTGGTGAGACGATGCTGGCCCATGCAGAAGCGACAGCACGCAAGCAAGGCCACAGGCGCTTGTCGTTGACGACGACAACGAACAACCCTGCGCGGCGCCTGTACGAACGGCGCGGCTTTCTGGTCGTCGAGACGAAGACCGATCGGTTGTACGAACGCTACACGGGCATCGCAGGGAGGCACCTGATGGTGAAGGAGCTGTCATGACGCGGTTCACGACGGACGGCATCTTCGATGCGCTCAAGGCGACGCTCAACGTCGTCGAGAACGCGGAGCGGCGCAAGCAGCTCGAGGGCTTCATCGACGCCACGCGGCTGTCGCTTGAGCGCTCGGTCTTCGACCTGCTGTCGCGTTTCGCGGACGACGTGAACGGGCAGGTCTCGGCGCACTACGACGTGCGCCTGAGCTACCGGCCGGGCGTGCTGGAGCTGGACGTGCGGCCGCGGGAGGCTGGCGAGCCGGCGGGCGAGGCGTGGTCGATGGCGGAGGGCGAGGTGGAGAAGATCACGCTGCGCATCCCGGCGGAGCTGAAGGACCTGGCGACGGAGGCGGCAGCAAAGGCGGGGCTTTCCGTGAACACATGGTTCGTGCGCATGCTGGCCCGCGCGGTGCGCGGCAGCGAGACGCCGGAGCCACCGGCGGAGCAGTGGCATGGACGCCGCGGGCGGCCCAGGCGGCAGTTCGGCCCGGGGCAGCGGCTCTCGGGCTGGGCCGGGCCGGAAGAGTAGCCGGCGGCGGAACAGGAGGAAGACGATGAATGATATCAACTGGATCGTCGCGGAGCTGATGGTGGAGCAGGCGCTGCACCCGGCGGAGCCGCGTGAGTTGCCCGTCCGGCGCAACAGCCACCGGGGCGTGAAGCGCTCGCTGGGCGCCACGCTGGTGCGCCTCGGCCTTCGCCTCGACCCGGCGGCGGGCGAGGGCCTGGCCGCGCTCGAGCTGTCGACGGCGCACGGCGGGGGGCGATCATGATCAAGCTGACGATCTTCATCATCGCGCTGCTGCTGGCGGTGGAAGCGATCGAGCCGGACGCGCCGTGGCTGGTGACGCTCGCCGTGCTCTCCGGCATCGAGCTGCTGCGCTGGCCGTTCTCGGCGCCGCGGCGGATCGGACGGTGGATGGGCGGCTGGACGTCGCGCCGGTGGCGCGAGGAGTTCGACTGGTAGCAGACAGCAGCATGGAGTACATCCGCACCCTTACGCGAGAGTTCGATACCGGCGACCGGCTGGAGCTGGAGGTCGACACCCGCGCCGGCTCGTTGACGGTGCGGGGCGAGGAGACCCAGAAGGCGCGGGTCGAGGTGGTCGCGCGGCTGTGGGCGGACGACGCGGCGGAGGCGGACGCGCAAGCGGACCTCATCGAGCGCGGGATCACGCACGGCAGCAAGCGGCTGACGATCAAGGCGCCGACGCTGCTGCGGTCGGGGCCGTTGCTGCTCTTCGGGCGCAGTCCGCGCATCGACTACCAGGTGACGGTGCCGCGCGCAACCAGCGCGACGATCACGAATCGCAGCGGGCGCGTCGAAGTCGAGCGGATCATGGGGCCGCTGCGCCTCGAGTCGCGCAGCGGCCGCGTGAGCACGCGGGAGATCGGTGCGGACGTGAACATCGCCTCGCGGAGCGGCAGCGTGCAGGTAGAATCGATCGCAGGCGCACTCTCGTTGGAGTCGCGCAGCGGGGCCGTCCGCATCCGTGGGTGCGAGCAGGACGCGGACGTGGTCGTGCGGAGCGGGACGGTGCAGGTGGAGGACGTGGCCGGCGACCTGAAGCTCGACAGCCGGAGCGGCGTGGTCGGCATCTCGAAGGTCAGAGGCGGGGTGGCGGTGCGCACGGCGAGCGGGATGGTGCGCTACGAGGGGCCGGTGGGCGGGCCGTTCGATATCGATGTGACGAGTGGCTCGGTGCGCGTGCTGGTCGACCCCGAGAGCCGCTTCTTCCTGGACGCGGAGAGCGCGCACGGCTCGGTGCAGAGCGACCTCGCGCTGCGCGACAGCTCGCGGCGAGGCGGCGCGGGCGGGCCCGGCCCGACGGTGCGCATCCGCACGCGGTCAGGCAGCATCCACGTTGGCGTGCGATAGCACGCTGCGGGATGAATCCCGCAGCCTCGCATTGTCAGTCCCCTTCGAGAACCAGCGCACGTAGCAGCGCTCAACTTCCCATGAGACAGGCGCTTCAGTAGACTGGCGTCCGTGCGAACGGCGCTACGTTCTCTGATCGTTCTCCTCGCGAGCGTGGCGATCGCGAGCGCCGTCGCGTGCACCTCCTCTGGCGATGGGACGGGCGCGCTGCTGCCGGAGGACGCGTCGGGCGGGGTGTACCTAGCGCTGGGCGACTCGTTCGCAGCGGGCAGCGGCGCGTCGGACGCCGCTGCGACGAGCTACGTCGGGCTCGTCGGCGCCGCGCTGGGCGATCGCTACGGCGAGACGCTGGAGACGCGCAACCTGGCCGACGGCGGCGCGACGACGCAGTCGCTGATCGATGGGCAGCTTCACGCCGCGACCGAGGCGCTGCGCGCGGGCGACGTGCGGCTGGTGACGATCACGATCGGCGGGAACGACCTGAACGAGCTGCAGAGCTCGCCGGACACGGCGGCGTGCCTGGTGGACGTGGCGAGCCCGGCCTGTCCGGTGGCCGAGCTGCTCGCCGGGACGGAGGAGCGGCTCGACACGATCCTGAGCGAGCTGCGCGCGGCGGGGCCGGAGACCGTGATGGTCATGGAGCTGTACCCGAACCTCTTCTCGGGCACCGGCCACGTCTTCGAGGAGGCGGCGGAGGATGCGTTCACGATGCTGAACGAGGTCATCGCGCGCGTGACGGAGCGTTACGACGTCGTGCTGGCCGACCCGCGAGCGCCGTTCGTGGGCGGCGGCCGGGAGCTGACGCACCTGCTCGATGCGACGCCGGACGCGCACCCGAACGACGCGGGCCATCGCGCGATCGCGGAGGCGTTTCTGGCGGCGCTGGGGTTGTCAACGGGTAGAGGAACGGATTAGCGGATTGGCCGCGGATGAGCACAGATGGGCACAGCGTGGCCAAGATGTTCGCCAGGCCTCGGACGGGGCCGGGGCTCGCAGCCGACGATTAGCCACAGATGAACCCAGATTGGCACGGTCAGGCGCGAGCGATCGAGGCGTCTCGGACGGGGCCGGACAGAGCTAAAGCTCTGTCCCTACGAGGTCTGGCGGCAACAGATGGATAGCAAAATGAGCACAGATGGGCACAGATGTTGGCGAGTGCAGCCACGACGTTGTCGAACGGTCGCGGCGAAAACGTTCTCACGTGGCGACCTGAAGGTCGCCGCTACGGTGGCGTTCGTTAGCCTGCGGTGAGGGTGCGGAGCTGCTCGGCGTGCTCGCGCTCGTGGTTGATCTCGTTCTCGAGCAGGCTGATGACGCTGTACTCCTCCTGGCCGAGCCTGGTGAGGCGGTAGAAGGTCTCCTCGTCGACGCCGGCGATGGCGGCGAGGAGCGCATCGCGCGAACCGTGGAGCCGCTCGACGGCGTCCGCCGGGGACGACGGAGTCGCGTCTACCCGGTCGCCGGGGGGCTGGCCGCCGCGCAGGTGGGTGGCGATGCGCGAGTACATCCACTCGGACCAGATGACGTGCTCGAGGACGCGGCGGACGGTCCAGCCGCCGCGGCGGCCGCGCTCGAGGTCGCTGTCGCGCAGCGCGGCGACGGTGGCGAGGAGCCCGTCGCGAGCGGCGTCGAGGCCTTCGCGGCAGGACTTGAGGTCACGGTCAAACTCAGCGGTCATTGGCCACCCTCCGCAGCACATGGCCCGGCGAGCCACAGATTAGCACAGACAGACGCAGATGAGTTGATTCAGGCGCCTCGCCAGGGGCGGATGCTTTCCGCCACAGGCGGACAGGCGCTTCGCTCAGCATGACAGATGGCGAGGGCCGCAGCGCTAGATCAGGCCGGTGTCCTTGAGCACGCGCTCGGTGGTGAGGCCGATCTCGGCGGGGGAGTCGCAGATGGTGGCGCCGGCGGCGGCGAGCGCCTCCTTCTTGGAGCGGGCGGTGCCGCTGTCCCCGGCGATGATGGCGCCGGCGTGGCCCATGCGGCGGCCCGGCGGCGCGGTGGCGCCGGCGATGAAGGCGATAACCGGCTTGCGCATGACGCGGACGTAGTCGGCGGCGTCCTGCTCGGCGTTGCCGCCGATCTCACCGATGAGGACGACGGCGGCGGTCTCGGGATCGGCGTCGAAGAGCTCGAGGGCTTCGCGCTGGCTGGTGCCGATAATCGGGTCGCCGCCGACGCCGACGCAAGTCGACTGGCCGATGCCGCGCGCGCTGAGCTGAGCGACGGCCTCGTAGACGAGCGTGCCGCTGCGCGAGACGACGCCGACGGCGCCGGGGGTGAAGACGTCGGCGGGCATGATGCCAACGCGGCATTCGCCGGCGGTGATGACGCCGGGACAGTTCGGGCCGATGAGGCGCACCTTGCCGCCGACGAGCGATCGCTTGACGGCCATCATATCGAGGGTAGGAATGCCTTCGGTGATGCAGACGACGAGGGGGACGGTGGCATGCGCGGCCTCGAGGATGGCATCGGCGGCGAAGGGCGCGGGCACGAAGATGAGCGCGCAGTCGGGCCGCGTCTCGTGGACGGCGTCGCGGACGGTGTTGAAGACCGGCACACCCTGGAACGCCTCGCCGCCCCGGCCGGGGGTAACGCCAGCAACGACCTTCGTCCCGTACTCGATACAGCGCTGCGCCTGGAAGCTGCCTTCCTTGCCGGTAATACCCTGGATGACGACGCGGGTCGATTGGTTGACGAGGATGCTCATAGGGACTCCATGGGGGTCGAGGTTCGGGGGTCGGGGGTCGGGAGAGCTGCGGCCGCGAGGTCATCTGCGATATAGCCTGCCAAGTCTTCGCGCACGGACTGGCCTGCCGCACCGCTCACTTTCGCTTGGAGCGAACGGATAAGGCCTATGAGAGGACTTGCAGTGTTGTCGATCAGTGTGCCGACTTCACTCGCTCGGCCTGGCGGCAACAGTTCCGACTCTCCGGCGAAGAGAATGTAGTATTCGACCTCCGCCAAGGAACCACGGGCAATACTCGGGAACTGCACGTACTCTCGGAGAGAACCACGATTGTAGCCTTCTGCGATGTTGGCTGGAACAGACACAGCCGCGCGGACGAGCTGATCCGCCAGCCAACGGTGCCTTGGCCGCAGGTCCTCGCCGACTCGAAGGGCTGCCAACGCGAGTTGATGTGCCGATTGCCACGCACGGAGCTGCTGGTAACCGTGACCCGCGACCCCGGACCCCCGACCCGGCGGGACCTTGCTCACCGGCCTCGCCCTTTCTTCTTGCTTTTCGTGCGCGAGGCCGTTGCCGTGCCGCGGACGTATTCGTACGCGGACTTGGCGCCGGCTAGGGCGGCCTCGAGGTCCTTCTTCTTCGCGAGGTGGAGCGTGATCCACTCGCCGAAGCCGCGGCCCTGCGGCCCCTGGAAGACGACGCCCTGCTTGCGGTCGATGAAGTCCTGCCGGGTGCGGTCGGAGAGCTTGGCGACGAGGCCGTCGGCGACCCAGAAGGCGAACATGCGGCCGCGCACCATGTAGGCGGTGGTACCCATCATGTTGCGCGGCGTCACTTCGGGGCGGGCGAGGATGTCGGTCTCGACCTGCTGGCGGAGGTCCGGTGATACGGGCATGGCGGCTACTCGAAGGGGCCTTTGGCCGGGCCAGCGGCCGCGGCGACGGCCTCGCGGGCGGCCTCGCCCAGGTCTTTGGCGCGGACGACGGGCAAACCGGAGCCGGCGAGGATGCGCTCGCCCTCCTCGACGTTGGTGCCTGCGAGGCGGACGACGACGGGCACGCTGATGTCGAGCTCTTTGTGCGCCTCGACGACGCCCTGCGCGATGATGTCGACGCGGGCCATGCCGCCGAAGATGTTGATCAGCACCGCCTTCACGCTGGGGTCGGCGGTGATGATGCGAAACGCGTTGACGACGCGGCTGACGTCGTTCACGGTGCCGATGTCGAGGAAGTTGGCGGGCTCGCCGCCGGCGAGCTTGATGCTGTCCATCGTCGCCATGGCCAGGCCGGCGCCGTTGACGACGCAGCCGATGTTGCCGTCGAGCTTGACGTAGTTGCTGATGCCGAGCTCGCCGGCCTGCACCTCGAGCGGGTCTTCCTCCTCGGGGTCGCGCATGGCGACGACGTCCTCGCGGCGGAAGAGCGCGTTGTCGTCGAAGCTCATCTTAGCGTCGAGCGCGAGGAGGCGGCCGTTGGTGACGATGAGCGGGTTGATCTCGGCGAGCGAGCAATCCTTGTCGATGAACGCGCGGTAGAGCGCGGCCATGAGCGCGGCGGCCGGGCGCAGAAGGTCGCCGGTGAGGTCGAGCGCGAAGGCGAGCTCGCGGCCTTCGTGCGGCTGAAAGCCGACGGCGGGGTCGACGGCGACGCGGTGGATCGCGCCGGGATCGCGCGCGGCGACCTCCTCGATCTCCATGCCGCCGGCGGCGCTGCCGATCATCGTCGGGCGGCCGGCGGCGCTGTCGATGAGGACGGAGAGGTAGAGCTCTCGATCGGGCTTCGTCTGCTCCTCGACGAGGACGCGGCGGACGAGGCGGCCCTCGGGGCCGGTTTGCGGCGTGACGAGGGTCATACCGAGGATGTGCGCGGCGGCCTCCTGGGCCTCGTCGGGCGTGTCGGCGGTCTTGATGCCGCCGCCCTTGCCGCGGCCACCGGCGTGGATCTGCGCCTTGACGACGACAGGCTTGCCAAGCTCGAGGGCGACCTGTCGGGCTTCCTCGGGGGTGGAGGCGACGCGGCCGCGCGGGACGGGGACGCCGTACTCGCCGAGCAGCTTCTTGGCCTGGAACTCGTGGATCTTCATCGCACCCCCACCATCGCGCCGGGCGTCCGGCAGACGGTTGGAATAATGCGTTATGGAGGGCTGGGGATCAACCGGGGGGAGGGCCGAAGGAGACATCTTGCTTCCCACCCGCCCGCCCAGACAAGTTGAAAATTCTGGGGGACACCCCCAGACCCCCGGCAGAGGGGCTGTGCCCCTCTGCACTCCCACTCCTTCAGGGCACTCCAATGGATCGGCAATACTCGCGGCGAAACGCTACACTGACGGCGGAGGGGTGGCCGAGTGGTTGAAGGCGGCGGTCTTGAAAACCGCTGTGCGCCTCGTGTGCACCGGGGGTTCGAATCCCTCCCCCTCCGCCAGCTGGTCACCCTCAGACCCCCGGTCCTTCTGCGGAAGGACTGACGCCAGGGCGATGCCCCTCTGCGCTCCGCGCGTCTCAGCACCCAGCTACTTGGACGAGCTCTCGAAATTGAACGTTTCGGCGCCGATCTGGAGGACGTCGCGGTCTTCGAGGACGCACCAGCCGGCGGGCTCGCCGTTGATGAGAACATCGCTCGCGCCGAGGCCGTGCAGGACCGCGCGACCGTCGTTCACCCAGACGCGCGCCTCGGCGCCCGGCGCGAGGCCGCTGACGACGACGTCGCAGGTCGGGTCGCCGCCGATGCGGAGCGGCCGGCCGCCGAGCGGCAGCGCGTCGCCGCTCGCACGGCGCAGGCAGGGGAAGTCGCCCTGCGTTACGGCCGGCCCTGCTCTGGATGGCGTCGCAGGCTCTGGGGCGATACGCTCACGCACCGGCACGTCCGGCGGCGGCTCCGGTAGGGCGACGACATCGACCGGTCTGCCGAGGACGCGCTCCGACCAGTAGCGGTAGGCGAGGTCGACGATCTCGGGCGGCGCGTCGGGGCGCACGTGGAGGAGGTCCCACGGACAGCGCTGCTGGAGCGACGGTCCGTCGCGCGGCGTTTGGTCGATCGCCACGGCGGCATCGCGCGAGTGCGCCTCGCGCAGCTCCGCGAGGGCGGCGCCGACGGGGGGCCCGTCGGGCCCGCGGCCGAGCTGCACGGAGACGTGGCGGTAGACCGCTTCGGCCAGCTCCAGCGGCGCGGACGGAAGGAGGTACAACGTGTGCCAGCTCATCGTTTCGGTGCTCACGAGCGGGAGATGAACTCGGCGACGCTGACGATGATCGGGCCGAGGATGAAGATGAAGAGCGACGGCATGAGGCAGAAGACCAACGGAAAGACCATCTTGACCGGCGCGCGGCGCGCTTCTTCCTCCGCGCGCTGGCGGCGGCGCATGCGCAGGTGCTGGCCCTGGGCGCGCAGCACGCGGCCGACACCGGTGCCGAGCTGCTCGGCCTGGATGATGGCGTTGACGAAGCTGCGCACGTCGTCGATGCCGGTGCGCTCGCCGACGTCGGTCAGGGCGGAGCGCCTCGTCTTGCCGAGAGCGACCTCGCGCAGCATCTGGCGGATCTCGCCGGCGAGCGGGCCCGACTGCTTCTCGACGACTTGCTGAAACGCCGCGTCCAACCCAAGGCCGGCCTCGACACAGAGCGTGAGCAGATCGAGCGAATCGGGCAGGTCTCTGAGAATCGATGACCGCCGCGCGCGGACCTGCGAAGAGAGCCAGAAGAGCGGCAGGTAGAGACCGATCGCGCCGAGCAGCAGGGCCGGCAGCAGGGCCGGCAGGCTGAGCGCCCCGGAGGTGGCGACGAGCAGCAGCGCCACGTACGTGCCGGCGAGCAGCGCGGCGGACGACGCGGTGAGCGTCAGCAGCACGGCGGGGCGCACCGGCTGGCCGGCGGCGATCAACCGGCGTTCGACGGCGCGCACCCAGCGGCCCGGCAGCAGGCCGGCGAGGCCGCCGCCAAACGACTCGGCGGCGGGGGCGAGCACGCGCCGCGCGAAGGGAGCGCCAGCCTGCGAGGCGTGGCCGGACACAGCGAGGGCACGGACGCGGGCGTCCAACCCGCGGCCGCGGGCCGCCCGAGCGAGCCGGAGCCCGGCGGCGCACACGGCGACGAACGTCGAGAGCGCGGCAACGAAGGCGATCGACATCACGCGGCCTCAGACATCGACACGCAGCGCGCGGCGGATCGCCAGGAAGCCCAGCGCTTGCAGCGCCAGCGCGATCACTAGCTGCACCTGGCCGACGGGCTCGGTGAAGAGCTTCGACCACATGGCGGGCATGATCGCCAGGAGCAGCAGGCCGATCGCGATCGGATAGACGGAGAGCACGGCGCCGGTGAAGCGTTGCTGCGCGGTGAGCGCGCGGATGTCGCCCATGATGCGCTCGCGTTCGCGCAGCGTCTCGGCGGCCTGATCGAGCACCTCGGCCAGGCTGCCGCCGGTGGTACGCTGCACGAGGATGGCGGTGATCACCAGGTCGAGCTCGCGGCTGCCGGCGCGCGCGCCAAGCTCGCGCAGCGCGACCTCCATCGACGCGCCGAGGTTGACGTCGTTGAGGAACACGGCCAGCTCATCGGAGAGGGGCGGGCCGAGCTGCTGCGCGGCCGATTCGACGCCTTGCTGGAAGGCGAAGCCGGCGCGCAACGATGACGCGAGCGATGGCAGGAAATCGACGAGCTGCTTGTCGATGCGCTCGATGCGGCGGCGGCGCGCCCAGCGGACGAGCACGGCGGGTAGCAGGAAGCCCAGGGCGCCGAGCGCGAGCGCGAGCAGCGGGGCGAGCGGCGAGCGCCACAACAGGGCGGGCGCGGCGAACGCGATCAGCGCGGCAAGCACGCGGATGAGCAGCAGCTCGCCGGCGCGAAGGCGGATGCCGGCCTGCTGGAGCGCCAGCTCGTTTTCGCTTGCCCAGCCGCCGCGCAGCAGGCGCGACAGCACGGGCACGCGGCGGCGGCGCAGCGCGGCCGCGACGGGCGCGGCGGGGCCGGCGGCGGCGAGCGCGCGGATGCGCGCTTCGGGCGCGCGGGCGCCGAACGGGCGCATAAGGGCGATGGCGGCGGCGATGATGCCGAGGAAGACGAAGAGGCCGGCGAGCAGGGGGATCATGGCATATCCTTCGCAGCAGGCTGCTGAAGAACGTCCTCTGTGATCCGGCCACGTCGCGCGCCGCCTGCGGCGGCGGCTCGCGGCTTGTGTATTCGCAACCGGGGGGACACCCCCCAGGCCCCCCGGCAGGGGGCTGCACCCCCTGCACCCCCGCGGGACCAAATCTTCACCACCATGCTAGAAGCGTGGTGAAAGACGGCTGGCGGCCTGGCCTTCTCACCCGAAGTTGTTGGACTCGGGGGGACACCCCAGACCCCGGCAGAAGGGCTCCGCCCCTCTGCACTCCCCGTACTCAGCCCGTTGCTGGCGTCCTGGCCAAATCTACTCCTGCCTGCCTGCGGCAGGGACTTGAACCTGCTGGACCGACAGCAAACAACTCGGCACGAGCTGCTAATCATCGCGACCAGCTCCCGGCGACGGCGCGGGCGCCCCAGTCGAAGTCGATGCCAGCCTGGGCGAAGCGCTCCGCGAAGGTGGGGACGAGGCCCGACGGGACGACGCTGCCGAGCAAGTTGCCGTCCTCATCGAAGCCGGCCTGGTCGAAACGGAAGAGCTCCTGCATCGTGACGACTTCGCCCTCGAGGCCGCTCACCTCGCTCACGGAGACGACCATGCGGCGGCCGTCGCGGAAGCGGGCGAGGTGGACGAGGACGTGGAGGGCAGAGGCCATCTGCTCGCGGATGGCGCGGACGGGCAGGTTGAGGCCGGCCATGAGCACCATGTTCTCGATGCGGGCGAGGGCGTCGCGGCCGGAGTTCGCGTGCACCGTGGTCATCGATCCTTCGTGGCCGGTGTTCATCGCCTGCATCATGTCGAAGGCCTCTTCGCCGCGCACCTCGCCGACGATGATGCGGTCGGGCCGCATGCGGAGGGCGTTGCGGAGGAGATCGCGCTGCGTGACGGCGTTGCGGCCCTCAATATTCGGCGGGCGCGCCTCCATCGAGATGACGTGGCGCTGCTGGAGCTTCATCTCGATCGGGTCTTCGATGGCGATGATGCGCTCGCGGTCGGGGATGAAGCCGGAGAGCGCGTTGAGCAGCGTCGTCTTGCCGGTGCCAGCGCCGCCGGAGATGACGACGTTGAGGCGGAGACGGATGCAGGCGCCGAGGAACTCGGCGAGATGGCGCGTCATGGTGCCGTTGCCGACGAGGTCCTCGACCGTGAGGCGGTCGGGACGGAACTTGCGGATGGTGACCGTCGGGCTGCGCGGGACGAGCGGCGGGATGACGGCGTTGACGCGCGAGCCGTCCGGCAGGCGCGCGTCCACGTAGGGCGACGACTCATCGACACGGCGGCCGAGCGGCGCGATGATGCGCTCGACGACGCGGAGGATGTGCGTCTCATCGCGGAAGCGCGCGGGGGCGAGGTGGATGACGCCGTCGCGCTCGAAGTAGATCTCGTCCGGGGCGTTGATCATCACCTCGGAGATGGTCTGGTCCTCGATGAGCGACTGGATGGGGCCGAGGCCGGCGGCCTCGTCGAGGACGGCGCGGACGAGCGCCTCCTTCTCGTCGCCGTAGAGCGCGGCGGCCATCTGCGCGACGAGCGCGCGCACCGAGCCCTCGACGGCCTGGCGGACGGCCGCCGCAGGCGACTGCTCCAGCGCGGCGAGGTCGAACTCCTGGATCAGCCGCTCGTGAATGCGGTGGACGAGCTCGACCCGCGCGGGATCGACGGCGGATCCGGCGGCGAGGTTCGCCGCTTCGCCGCCGTTGGCGTGCGTCCAGATGCTGGGTCCGGTCACGGCAGCGCCTCCCCTTCTCTCCATTGCGGACGCCGCGGGCCAGCGATGCGCCCGGCGAGGACGCTGCGCAGGGTGCGGCGCGATGTCGCGGGCGCGCGGACCGCGCCGGTCAGCACGAGCGCCAGCTCGGCGATGCTCGCCGCCGCAGGGCTGGCCGGATCGGCATCGATGAGCGCCTCGCCAAGCTGGGCCGCGTGACGCAGGCGGCGGTCGTACGGGACGCTCCAGAAGATGGGACAGGCAAGCGCTTCTTCGATGCTGCTCGGCGGCACCTCGATCTCGGACGACGTGTGGTTGAGCACGACGCCGATCCGGTCCTGCGGCGCGCCCAGGCTGCGCACGGCCTGGAACGCCTGGAGCGAATCGCGAACGCTGGCGTACTCAGGCGTGGAGACCCAGAGGACGCGGCCTGCCTCCTGGAGCGCGGCGACGCTGACGTCGCCGAGGCTGCTTGCGGTATCGACGACGACGGCGTCGTACTCGCGCGTGAGCTCGCGCAGGAGCGCGCGCACCTGGTCGCCGGTGATGCCGCGCCACTCCAGCGGACTCTGCGGCGCGGCGAGCACGGCGAGGCCGCTGGCGTGCGACGCGAGGGCTCGCTTGCGGCCGGCGGCCTCGGGGAGCTGGCGGACGGCCTCGGTCACGGTGCGCTCGGGAGCGACGGAGAGCGCGGCGGCGGCGTCGCCGAAGGTGTCGTCGAGGTCGACGAGGACGGTCGCCTGTCCGGCGCGTCGCGTGAGCGCGACGGCGAGATTGGTCGCGATGGACGTCTTGCCGACGCCGCCCTTCGCGCCGAAGACGGTGATCAACCGGCCGTGCGGGCCCGACACGGCGGCGCCGGTCTCGCGCAGGCGCCGGCGCTCCTCAGTCTCGAGCGCTTCCGCGAGCGAACGGGAGAGCTCGTCGGGCGTGAAGGGGGCGTGTAGGAAGTCGCGGGCGCCGGCCTGCATGGCGCGGCGGACGAGCGCGAGGTCGCTCGACTCGGCGTAGACGATGAGCGGCGTCTGCGGGAGGGCGTGGACGAGCGACTCGATGGTCTGGAAGGCGCGCGCGACGGGCTCGCGCAGGCCGCAGAGGACGATGTCAGGCCGGGCCTCGGCGGCGCGCACGGCGGCTTCGACGCCGAGGCCAACGTCGCCCGCGAACTCGAACGGCACCTGGCCGAGCAGGCGCTTCACGTGAAAGCGCGCCTCCGGGTCTTGATCGACGATGAGCACTGCGGGTGTTCTGGCCATCTGCGCCTCCTTACGGCACGACCGGCTGCGGCTGCTCGAGCAGGCGGAGCAGCTCGACCGGCGCGACGGGCACGCGCTCGTGGTCGCCGGCGGCGCGCAGCGAGAGCCAGATGACGCCGCCGCGCTCCTGCACCAGCGCGAGGAGCTGGGCCTCGTCCGCGCTGACGGAGAGGGTGATGCTGCGGGCCTCCGGCTGGCGTTCGGCGTCGTCCGGGCGCTGACCGCGCAGGCCGGTCGCGCCAGGCTCCTCCGCGTCGTTCGCCGCGGGCACGGGCTGCTGCGCCTCCTGAGCGACGGCGATCACCTCAACGTCCTGGAGGAGCGTGACCGCGCCGATCCGCGGCACGCCTCCGGTGGCGATCTGCGCCTGGCCGTTGAGGGCGCCGTCGTCGAAGACGGCGATGACGTCGACGAAGTTGCCGGCGAGGAGCAGGCCGCCGACGCTGGTCACCTCGGTGACCTCGACGGCGAAGCCGCGCCGGCCCGACGGCAGCACGAGGGACACGTCCTCCACGTCCTCGACCGCGCCGGCGCCGACCTTGCGGATGGTGATCTGCTCGCCGGCCTCGACCGGCACGCGCGTCGCGAGGCCGGCGACGGCCTGGACGTCGCCATACGTGCCTTCGAGGACGCTCGCTTCCGGAAGCGCGCGCACTTCGATCATGTCGAGCGTGACTTCCGTGTTGGCGGGGATGTCGCGGGTTGCGACGACGGCGTCGAGCGCGATGGGCGCGGCCGTGCCGCCGCCACCGCCATCGTTGTTCTGCAGCGCGACGAACACGAGCAGCGCGGCGATGCCGGCGAACAGAACGGCGGCCACGAACAGCGCCCGGTTCGCGCGCTCCGGTGACGTTCCTGCGTGTACTCGTGCCATCTCGATCTCCTTTACTGGATCAGGCCGCGACCGACGATCTCCCAGGCGATGAGCTGGAAGATATCGCCGAGCTGCTGCGCGGACGTGACGCGGTAGTACTGCGACGGCGACGAGGCGAGGCACTTGAGCAGGCGTTGATTGGCAGCGTAGTCATGCGCAGCGTCGCCGACGCCGTCGCAGTAGCCGGCGTCTGAGGCCGTCCTGCCATCGTCATCGCCGCAGACGCCCAGCCCGACGACATAGATGCTCACACCTTGCGTCTTGAGCTCGTTCGCCATCACCAGCGTCCGGCCGTCGAGCTCTGCTTCTGAAGGATGCGCGGGCTCGGGCATGCAGAAGTCGCCGATGTACGGATCACGTGGATCGGAGAGTGGCTCGGAGGCGGCGCACGCGGCCGGCGGCTGTGCGTCGCCGACGGCGTTGGCGTTGTAGGTGTGATCGCCGTCGGACAGAATGATCATGAAGCGACGCGCATCTTCGGATTGCGCGGCGCCGGCTCCGTTCAGCACTTCCAACGCTTTGAGCACCGCGAGGCAATCGTTCGTGCCTGTTCCGCCGACGGAGGTCGTCTGGCTCACGCCGGCGTGCAGCACGTCGGCGTCGTCGCTGAGCGAGACGACGTTGACCGCGGGCGCACAGGCATCGAATAAGCGGGGTGGGTTGTAACAGCCGCGGTACGGCGCGAAGCCGACCTGCGTAGGGCCGCCGCGCGCGAGCAGGATGTCAATGAAGGCATTGGCCCCGTCGCGCGCCTCCTTGATCGGGCAGCCGTCGTTGTCATCCTCCGGGTCGCAAACGACGTTTTCGGGCGGACAGCCCTCGGGGGGCGCCAGAACGTTGCACGTCCGCCCCATGCTGCCGGTGGCATCGAGCAAGACCATGGCGTCGACCGGCTGGGAGTAGATATCGAGGCCGGCGGCGGCGCCGGAAGCGACGTGCACCTCGCCTACGCCGAAGATCGAGGTGAAGAGACGGCCGGCGGGCTTGCTGATGATGACGCGCAGGCCATCGCAGCCGGACCCGGCCAGACACGCGCTGGGGCCGCCGGCCGGGTTGGTGTTCGTGCAGATCCCCGCCGGCGGGTCCGGGAAGGTGTTCTTGCAGAGCAGCTCCACGGTCACGTCCACTCCGTTCACGCCGTCCGGGTACCCGTTGCGCGCCGCCCAGTCGAGCGCGCTCGCCTCCGCCAAGCCATCATCGAGCGGCAGGTCCTGCGAGCCGGCCAGCGCGGCGAAGTCGGCGGCGCGCTGCACCGAACCCCGCTCGGCGAGCCAGAGCCCGACGTCCACGACGGCAGCGGCAACGGCGAAGATCACGGTCAGCACGCCGACCATCATGATGATCGCCTGGCCGCGTTCTCCGCGTTTCAGCATGCGCATCCATCCTCACGACGGCGGCCACAACCCGCATGCCGCCGTTGTCCCAGCCGCCGCCCGCTCGACGCGCGCGCTGGAGGTTGGGTTCATATCGATGCTGGCGAGACCGGTGTCGAACAGCGACGTGAAGCCGGTGACGAAGTCGTGCCGGTAGTGCACGCGCACCTGGACGTTGTCGCCCACGTCGCCGAGCGTGCCGTTGGCGTTCGCGTCGTCGTAACAGATATCGACGTAGCTGGCGGCGCCGGGCACGCCGGCCCCGTCCGCGATCCCCTGCGACTGGCTCGCCGTGTAGGTCTTGACGTCCGTCTCCGTCGCGGGCGAGCCGGTCTCCAGGGCGTTGCCCCCGACGGCGGCGAAGCGCGCTCCTTCGCGCACCGCGTGGTCGAGCACGATCCGGCGGTCGAGCGCGATGCCGAAGTCGACGATCGCGAGGAGGAAGACGAGGACGAGCGGCGCCACGAAGGCGAACTCGATCAGCGTCTGTCCCCGAGACGTCCGCAACCAGTGCCGCATCTCCATAGCTCCCGGACCGTGGCGTCGCGGCGCTCACGCCCTCCCTGGCTACGCCGCGCCGCCACGGTCCTTATGCCATCCCTCACGTCGCGCAGGGATTGGCCAGGTTGTCGAAGTTGATGCACCTGCCGATTCCGGTGGCCATGTCTTCGAGCGCGCCCGACATGGCAAGGAACGTCCCTGCGGCCACGATCGCCGCTGCGATCAGGCCACCCAGCAGGGCATACTCCAGCAGGTCCTGGCCGCGCTCTTCGGTCAGACGTTGGCGGAGCGTGCTTGCGGCCGTGTAGGCTCGCAGCAGCACGTTGTTGATCAGTGTCACCATGTTGCAATCCTCCTTGCGTTCTTCGTTTGCGTCCGCCTCCGCCTTCGGCGGACAGGTCCGGCGGACGGACAGAGCTCCCTGCGTCCGCCTGCGGCGGACTGGACAGAGCTAACGCTCTGTCCCTACGAGGTTCCTTGCGTCCGCCTCCGGCGGACTGGACAGAGCTAAAGCTCTGTCCCTACTTTTCATCTCTGCTGTCCCATCACCTCCCTTCGATCAGTCGCCCTCGGGCGGCAGGGGCAGCGTGAGGCAGACGGCCAGCGTCGCGGGGCCCAGCAGCTCCACCCACAACATCCCACCCAGGCCCTGCACGTCGGCCGAGACGGCCGCGAGCGACCGCGTCTCGTCGTGCAGGGCGTCCGCGAGCTGGCGGCGGCGTCCGTCGCCGCTTGCCGCCTCGGCGCAGATGCGAACGAGCCATTCGTCCTTGCCGGCGCGCGCCTCGACGGCGACGAGGGCGCCGCGGGGGGCGAGCGTGAGCACGAGCTTGAGCAGCGTGACGAGCGTCCGCCGCAGCTTGGTGGCGTTGACGGCGACGTGCAGGACGGGGCCCTCGACCACGGTGGTGAATCGCTGGCGGCGGCGGCGCGCCTGCGCGTAGACGGCGGAGGCGGCGCGCTCGATGATGTCTTCCAGCAACGCTTCGTCGGCGGGGGCGCAGCCGTTGGTGTCGGCGGGCTCGTCGTACCAGGTACCGGCGCTGATGCTCGCTTCGACGAGGCGGCTGAGCCCCTGCGCGGTGACGCGGCCGGGCACGTAGCGGAGCGCGCCGTTGTTGCGCGGCGCGGCGATGAGCGGCAGGGCGCTCGCGCTGCCGATGAGGATGCCGTGGTACGGGAGGCGCACGCCGTCCATCGCCTCGACGAAGGCTTCGGCGTCGGCTTCGTCGCGCACCTTGAGCGCGAGGACGTCGAAGCGCTGGCTGGCGAGCTGGCGACGGAGCTCGTCGGGGTTGGCGGCCTGGGCGTGGGAGTGGCCGGCGCCGGCGAGGCTCTTCGCCACGGCCTGCCGCCAGCGCGCGCTGCGGCCGCAGATGATGACGTGTCCCTGCGTCGATGGCTCGGCGGCCCGTCGCGCTGCCAGCACGCTACGCCTCCCCCCGCGTCGCGCAGAGGCGGTAGCCGGCGCCGCGCTCGTTCACGATGAGCCGCGGGCGGCCGGCATCGTCGCCGAGCTTCTCGCGCAGGTAGTGGACGTAGAGGCGAAGGTTCTCCGCGTGCTCGGCGTCGGCGCCGGCCCAGACCTCCGAGATAAGGTCGAGATAGGGCACCGTCTCGCCCGCGCGACGGGCGAGCGCGACGAGCAGCCGGAACTCCGTCGGCGTGAGCGCGAGGGGCAGGCCGCCCTTGGTAGCGCGGTGGACGCCGGTGTCGATGACGAGGTCGCCGAGATAGTAACGGCCGTCGCGCTGCGCCGGCGGGCCGGCGCGGCGGGCGCTGCCGGCCGCGGCGTGGAGGCGCGCGGCGAGCTCGCGGCGGGAGACCGGCTCGACGAGCACGCGGTCGGCGCCGGCCTCGAGGCAGCCGACGATCAGGTCTTCATCGTGCGCCGGGCAGATGACGACTGCGGGGATGCCGGAGAGGCGGCCGAGCGAGCGGGAGAGCCAGCCGTCGGTCTGGCCCTCGGCGCGGAGCACGGCGAGGTCGGGCGGCGCGCCGGGCGCGGCGCCGCGATCGTCGCTCGCGCGCTGGACGACGAAGCCCGCCTGGGCGAGCTGCAGGCCGAGACGTTCGTCCCGCGCCGCCGTGCTCTCGAAGAGGAGTACCCGCTGCGCCACCCTGCCCTCCTTGCTGGAGCGCTTGCAGAGCAGTGTATGGCGGTCCGGGCGCCGTGTTGGTTGGAACGAGAGACGAAAGTTGTTGGAATACTTTGAGGCGAGTTGTTAGAGCGCGTTAGGGGCGGCCACGTCGCATCCGCCTGCGGCGGGTGCTCGCGGCCTGATGTCTTACAGATCTGGGGGACACCCCCAGACCCCCGACAGGGGGCTCCGCCCCCTGTACCCCCGGGCACCGCAATCTTCCGCTGCCCCGTCTAGCGATCTCTGAACGAACGCGCCGGCGCCAGCACGGTGCTTTCGGACGGCGCGGGTTCGGGGAGCTGGAGGCGGTAGCCGACGCCCCACTCACTCAGGATGAGGCGCGGGTTCGTCGGATCGTCTTCCAGCTTCTCGCGCAGGTAGCGGACGTAGACGCGCAGGTAGTGGCGGGCATCGACGTACTCGGCGCCCCAGACGCGGGACATGAGCGTCTGATGCGTGAACACCTTGCCGGGCGACGACGCGAGCGTGGCGAGCAGACGGAACTCGATCGGTGAGAGGAAGGCGCGCCGGCCGTCGCGTGTGACGGAGTGATCGGCGGCGGAGAGGACGAGGCTGCCGACCTGCCGCGTCTCCTGCAGGCTGGACGCGCGCTGCAGCCAGCGCAGTATCGCGTCGAAGCGGGCGGCGAGCTCGCGATCGCCGATCGGGAGCACGAGGTACTCATCGATGCCGGTGGCGAGCGCGCGGGTCACCAGCAGCTCGTCACGCAGCGCGGAGAGCACGATGACGGGGCAGTCTGTGCGGGCGCGGACGGCCGCACAGACTGCGAGCAGCTCCTCGGCGTCCGGCGGCGGGGCGAGGAGGAGCAGGTCGGGCCGGAGCTCGTCGACCCAGCGCTCATGCGCGGCCGACAGCGGGCAGGAGACGAGCTCGTAGCTCGTCGAGGGCAGGCGCCGGACCAGGTCGACCGCCTGCGCCGTGTCGTCGTAGAGCAGCAGCAAGCGCGGCCGCCGGCCGTTGGTCTGCACGCTGCCTGGCGCTGCCATCCCGCCTCCTTGCGAGCGATCCCGATGAGAAACAAAGACGGCGCCCGTTGGAAGCGCCGACTTTACGATAATGGTCACTCCGGGCCATGCCCCGTCAAGGGCAACAGCGGGCGAGGGGGTCGTTTGGCGCACAATGCGCTTCGGAAAAGCGCACCCTGGCCGGAAGTCCGCGGCTTGAAACCCACGGCCTCTCGCGTCCTGGCGAAGACGCGAAGGCGCAGCTTGTGCCTGCCCCGGCGCTTCCGTACGCTGGTATGGAGTCATGTCTCTCTTCCCGCCCCCGCCCGGCGGCGCGACTCCGCCGCCGCCGCTGCCAGCCGATTTCCAGCCGGGCGCGCCGCCAGAGCGGCGGGTTGCGGGCAGGCGATCCCGCCGGTGGTGGCTCGCGCCGATCGTCGCTGTTATCGTCTACTTCTTCCTGGCGTTGGCGACTTTGCTCCAGCCCGTCGCTGTGGCGGGCCTGTCGCTGGCGGTGCCGATCCCGGGCGTGTCGCCGGCGACACTCTTTGGCCTGCCGGACCGGCCGTTTACGGTGATGATCGTCGGGCTCGACATCCGGCCGACGCAGGACGGGCCGTCGCGGACGGACTCGATCCTGCTCTTGCGCATCGACCCCGGCGAGCGGCGGGCCGGGGTGTTGAGCATCCCGCGCGACGCGATGATGGAGATCCCCTATCCGGACGGCTCCGTGTCGCAGGACCGGATCAACACGGCCTTCGTCTACAACTGGACGGAGGACGACGATCAGCAGGCGCCGCGGGCGTTGGCGCGCACGATCGAGGAGAACCTGGGGATCAGCGTGGACTACTACGCGGTCTTCGACCAGCGGGGCGCGGCGAAGATCATCGACGCGGCCGGAGGCGTCACGGTGCGCGCGCGCGAGGCGTTCGGTCAGGACAACTACTCGGACGACGACGTGACGGTCGTGCCGCAGTACTTCCCGGAGGGCAGGCAGCACCTGGACGGCTACGAGGCGGTGGCCTACGGGCGCATCCGGGAGGGCTCCAGCGACTTCGACCGGATCAGGCGGCAGCAGCAGGTGGCGGAGGGGTTAGTCGCAGCGCTCTCGTCGCCGGCGAGCGTGGCCCGGCTGCCAGGCGTGTGGAACGCGTACAGCGACGCGATCGACACGGACCTCGGGCTGCGGCAGAGCGCGGGGCTGTTCGTGCTGCTGAAGCAGATCGGGACGGAGCGGATCGTGACGCGCTCGCTCGGCGACGCGGCGGTGCCGTGCAACTGGTGCACGGCGGCGCTGGTGCTGCTGGAGCCGGAGGCGACAGCGCGGCTGATCAGCGAGGCGTTCGACGACGACGACGCGGGGACGACGGCGGCGGAGCTGCTCGTCGCGGCCGGCGTGACACCCTAGGCTAGCTATCGGAGAAGTCCGCCGCCGAGCCTTTCCAGGCTCGGCGGCAATCTGGTGGCGAGGCTAGAAAGCCTCGCCTACGAGGTTGTTAGCACCCTGCGAAGGCGCCGGCGGCGCCCGCCGGCTAGAAGAACTCTCTCAGGGTATTGTAGGCCCACCAGGCGACCGCCACCACGAGCACGAGATAGAGGACCTCACCAACAGTTACGTCCACGACAACCTCGGGGGCGGGGCGATCCGGCAGGGGGCGCGGTCGTGGTCTGCCATGTTTGCTTCCGGCCGAAGGCCCTCCTACGAATCACACGTTCCGGTGCACTCTCTGGAACGCGGCCTCAGGAGAAACGTAACAGTAGAGGCGCGGAGGAGCCCACAGCAGAGGTAGGGCGGGTCTGAGACCCGCCCCTGCGGGTTCCCCCCCTAGCTGAGTTGGGCCAGAAGCCCCTACAGCGGGATGTTGCCGTGCTTCTTGGCGGGGGTGTTGTCGGTCTTGCTGCGGAGCATCTCGAGGGCGCGGATGAGCTTGGGCCGGGTCTCGCGCGGGTCGATGACGTCGTCGATGAAGCCCTTGGAGGCGGCGACGTAGGGGTTGGCAAACGTTGCCTTGTAGTTATCGATGAGCTGCTTGCGGGTCTCCTCGCCGTCCGCGGCCTTCTCGATCTCGCGGCGGTGGATGATGTTGACCGCGGCGTCGGGCCCCATCACGGCGATCTCGCCGGTCGGCCAGGCGTAGTTGACGTCGGCGCGCAGGTGCTTCGAGCCCATCGCGTCGTACGCGCCGCCGTAGGCGCGGCGGATGATGAGCGTGACCTTCGGCGAGGTGGCCTCCGCGTAGGCGTAGACGAGCTTGGCCCCGTGGATGATGATGCCGCCGTACTCCTGCGACGTCCCGGGGAGGTAGCCGGACGTGTCGACAAACGTCAGGATGGGGATGTTGAACGCGTCGCAGAAGCGGACGAAGCGCGCGGCCTTGCGCGAGGCATCGATGTCGAGGACGCCGGAGAGGTAGACCGGCTGGTTGCCGACGATACCGACGGTGCGGCCGGCCATGCGCGCGAAGCCGACGATGATGTTCTGGGCGAAGTGCTCGTGGACCTCCAGGAAATCGCCCGCGTCGACGACGCGATAGATGATCTCGCGCATGTCGTAGGGACGGAGCGGATCGTCGGGGATGATGCGCAGCAGGTCTTCGTCGCGGCGGGCCGGATCGTCGCCGGTCTCCATGAGCGGCGGGTCTTCGACGTTATTGAGCGGCAGGAACGAGAGGAGGCGGCGCACCTCCTGCAGGCACTCCTCCTCGCCCTCGATGGCGAAGTGGGCGACGCCGCTGCGCGTCGCGTGCGCCATCGCGCCGCCGAGCTCCTCGTGGGTGACGTCTTCGCCGGTGACGGCTTTGATCACGTCGGGGCCGGTGATGTACATCTGGGCCTGCCCCTGGGTCATGAAGACGAAGTCGGTGATCGCGGGCGAATAGACGGCGCCGCCGGCGGCCGGGCCGAGGACGACGGAGATCTGCGGGATGACGCCTGAGGAGAGGACGTTGCGGGTGAAGATCTCGCCGTAGCTGGCGAGGGAGTCGACGCCTTCCTGGACGCGCGCGCCGCCGCCGTCGTTGAGGCCGATGACGGGGGCGCCGTTCTTGAGCGCGAGATCCATGATCTTGATCACCTTCTCGCCCATCGGCTCGGAAAGGGAGCCGCCGACGACGGTGAAGTCCTGCGAGAAGACGTAGACGGGGCGGCCGTCGATCTTGCCCCAGCCGGTGACGACGGCCTCGCTCTGCACGGCGTCCTTGTCGAACTCGGTGCCGGCGAGGAGCACGAGGGCGTCGAACTCCTCGAACGAGCCGTCATCGAGGAGGAGGTGGAGGCGCTCGCGGGCGGTGAGCTTGCCGCGCCCGTGCTGGGCGTCGACGCGCTGCTGGCCGCCACCGAGCTTGGCCTGCTCCTTGAGGCGCTGGAGCTGATTGAGCTGGTCTTCGTTGCTCACGAGCAGATACTCCCGCCGGGCCGCTGCGGGCGGCCGGCCTCAGCACGCCTCATTCTAGACGGCACCGGGCACTACGTCCACGTGTGTGCGGCGGTGAGCGAGCGGCGCTCGCCAGGCGCACAGCCCCGCCAGAGGCGGACAGGCGTGCGCAGGCTCGTTGCGCCAGGAAGCCGCGACAGATCCTTCGGGCTCCCCGCCCCGACTGCCTCCACCACCCTCCCCTCAGGATGACAGCGAGGCGCGCTCCTCCCACCACGAGACCCAGCGAGCGAGCGACCAGACGGCGCGCTCGCTCCCTCACCCCCGGCTGCCGCTTCCCCCTCTCCCTTTGAGGGAGAGGGGATCAATGGGGTGAGGAAGACGCTGGCTTACGCCGGTCGCTTTCGCCCTTTATTCGCCGTCAATCCGCTCTTCCCACCACGAGACCCAGCGGGCGAGCGACCAGACGGCGCGCTCCACTGTCGGGAAGACGGCGAGGCCGGCGTCGGTGAGCAGCGAGCGCGCGGACTCGACGGCGCGCCAGCGCTCCTCATCGGGCGCGTCGGCGGGGCCGAGGACGAAAGCGACGGGTTTCGCGGAGGCGCGGCCGATCTCGGCGAAGCGCTCGGCGATGTGGCGGAGGCGGCCGGGGCCGTCGGGACGGCCAAGCACCCAGTCCTCGCCGGCGTTAGCGATGAGGAGATCGTAGTCGTCGCTCGCCACCATCTGCTCGAGGATCGACGCGCCCGATGCGCCGGAGCCGGCGAGGATCGACTGATCGACGGGGTTGCCGACCCAGCCGGCGAGCAACGGCGCGCGCTCGCGCAGGCGGTCGCGGATCGATCCGGCGAGCGGCGGGACCACGAGACCCTCCTCGGTGCACGTGTCGGCGGCCTGGACGGCGCGCCCGCCGCCACCGCCGACCGCGCCGACGCGCCTCCCCGCCACGGCGGGCAGGCCCGGTGCGCCGGGTGGCCGCGGCAGCAGCGCGAAGGCGACGAGGAGATCGATGAGCTCATCGAGCGTCTTCACCTGGAGCGCGCCGGCCTGACGCAGCGCGGCACGCCAGACCTCGCCGGAGCCGGCGAGCGCGGCGGTGTGGGAGACGGCGGAGCGCGCGCCGGCGCCGGTGCGGCCCCCTTTGAAGACGACAACGGGCTTCGCGGCGGCGGCGGCGCGCAGCGCTGCGAGGAAGCGACGGCCGTCGCGGACGCCCTCGATGTAGGCGCCGATGACCGTCGTGCGTTCGTCCTGCGCCAGGTACTCCAGCAGCTCCGCCTCGCTCACATCGAGCGCGTTGCCGTAGCTGACCGCGCTGCTGAAGCCGAGGCCGCGCACGTCGGCGTGGAGGAGCAGCTCGCTGGTGTTGTTGCCGCTCTGCGAGATGAAGGCGACGGGGCCGGCGCGGCGCGGCAGGTCGGGGCGGAAGGAGAGGCCCCAGGCCGGGTCGTGCAGGCCCATGCAGTTCGGGCCGATGAGCCGGACGCCGGCGGCGCGGGCGCGGCGGAGCACCTCGCGCTCCAGCTCAGCGGCGTCCGCGCTGCCGGTCTCGCTGAAGCGGCCGGTGAAGAGCTGGACGGCGCGCACGCGCTTCTCGGCGCAGGCGTCCAGCAGATCGAGGACGCCCTCGGCGGGGATGCAGGAGATGACGTAGTCGACCTCGCCGGGGACGGCGCGCAGGTCCGGGTAGCACGTGAGTCCGAGGATCTCCTGCTCGCGCGGGTGGACAGGGTACAGGGGCCCGGCGAAGCCGAGGTCGAGCAGGCAGCGGAGGTAGTCGTTGCCGGGGCTATCGGGGTTCGCGGACGCGCCGACGACGGCGACGGAGCGCGGGTGGAGAATGGCGTCGAGGGTCGGGGGCATGGCGATTCGAGCGGAGTGTAACGAGACGCGAGGGTCAGGGGCCAAGCGGCAGGGATGGAGCTGGCGTTGGTGGTTAGGGGCGGAGGGTGGTTTGATTGAACGCATTTTTTCTTTTTTCCGAATCTGACTAGATACGATTTTCGGGCCTGATCCGCTCCTTGTCCGTGCCCGTCCGCCGTGCCGGGCGCGGCGAAGCCACCTGGGCCGCGCAGGACGGGTTGTTGATGCCCAGGCTACGCCAGAGCGGGGAGAGCGCGAAGGGCCCGGTGGCACAGGGGCAACGCTGCTCCAGTCGCCAAGGCATGGCGGGGGGTGGTTGACCGTTCTGCTACAGTTGAGGTGTTCGTTCGCTGGTGGTTCTCAAGGAGGAAGCCGTCATGGTCAAATCCATCCCGGACGAGTACGGACGCGTGCAGCCATACCTGGTGGTGAACGGCGCAGCGGGCGTCATCGAGTTCATGAAGAAGACGTTCGATGCGCAGGAGCGGGGGATCATGCCCGGCCCGAACGGCACCATCGGCCACGCAGAGATGCTGATCGGCGACGCCGTGGTGATGCTCGGCGACGCCGGGCCGGAGAACCCGCCCATGCCCGCAACCATGGTCGTCTACGTCGAGGACTGCGACGCGGCGTACAAGCGCGCGCTCGACGCGGGCGGCCGCTCCGAGCGGGCGCCGGAGGACATGTTCTACGGCGACCGCAGCGCCGGCGTGTTCGACGCCGCGGGCAACCGCTGGTGGATCCACACGCACATCGAGGACGTGTCGCCGGAGGAGATGGGCAAGCGCGCGGCCGCGGCGATGGCGCAGGGCTAGAAAGCGACAGGCCCCACCCGGGATGGGACCTGTCTGGTGGCGATTGGTAGCGCGTGCGGGATTCGAACCCGCGATCTCCGCCTTGAGAGGGCGGCGTCCTGGGCCCCTAGACGAACGCGCCTCGTCGTGACGCCCCGACGTGTCGGGACGGATCGCCCTGTCCTATGCGTTTGGCTGGGGACGGAGGATTCGAACCCCCACATACGGATCCAGAATCCGCTGTCCTACCGTTAGACGAGTCCCCAACGGTCGCATGAAGGATAGCATACCGGCGTAAGGGCGTTCAATTGAACGCCCCTACGTCGCGTGCGCCTTCGCTAGCACCTCGAGCGCGGCGGCGAGGCGGGAGAGGCAGCGGTCGCGGCCGAGCACCTCCATGCTCTCGAAGAGCGGCGGCGAGACCGGCTTGCCGGTGACGGCCACGCGGAGGAGCATGAAGAGGTCGCCGGGCTTGACGCCGAGCTCACCGGCGAGGGCGCGCAGCGCCTGCTCCAGCGCGTCGTGGTCCCAGGACGGAAGCGCCTCGACGCGCTCCTTCGCTGTGCGCAGGGCGTCGAGGGCGCCGGCGGCGTTATCGCGGAAGCGCTTGCCGAGCAGGTCGGCGGCGGCGTAGGACAGATCGTCGACGAAGAAGCCCTCGACCATGGGCGCGGCGTCGGCGAGCGTCTGCATGCGCTCGCGGACGAGCGGCGCGAGCTTGGCGACGAGCGCCCGATCGACCGGGCGCAGCGCGAAGTCGCTCTTCAATCGCTCGGTGAGTAGCTGGACGAAGCGGTCGTCGGAGATGTGCTCTCGCATATAGACGCCGTTCATCCAGGTCAGCTTCTCCAGATCGAAGACGGCCGGGTTCTTGACGAGCCGCTCGAGGCGGAAGTGCTCGACGAACTGCTCGCGGGGGATGATCACCGTGTGGTCGTCGAGCGACCAGCCGAGGAGGCCGAGGAAGTTGAAGAGCGCCTCGGGCAGGTAGCCCTGGTCACGATAGTCGAGGACGGAGACGGCGCCGTGGCGTTTGCTGAGCTTCGACCTGTCGGGGCCGAGGATGACGGAGAGGTGCGCGTGCAGCGGGGGCTGCCAGCCGAGCGCGCCGTAGACGAGGACCTGGCGCGGCGTGGTCGAGACCCACTCCTCGGCGCGCATGACGTGCGTGATCTCCATCAGGTGATCGTCGACGACGTGCGAGTAGACGCCCGTCGGGAAACCGTCCGATTTGAGGAGCACGAAGTCGTCGAGGGTGGCGTTCTCGAACTCGATGCGGCCGCGCACGATGTCGTCGTAGCCGGTCGTGCCGTCGTCGGGCGTGCGGAAGCGGACGACGGGCGTGAGGCCCTCGGCGCGCCTCGCCGCGCGGTCCGCGTCCGAGAGGCCGCGGCAGTGACGGTCGTAGCGCGGCGGCTGCTTGCGCGCCTGCTGCTGCGCGCGCACCTGGTCGAGCCGCTCGGGCGAGCAGAAGCACTCGTAGGCGTGGCCGCGCTCGATCAGCTCGCGGGCGGCGCGCTGGTAGTGCTCCAAGCGCTGCGACTGGAGGTAGGGGCCGTACGCGCCGCCGACATCGGGGCCCTCATCCCAATCGAGGCCGAGCCAGCGCAGGCTCTCGTAGATCGCGTCGAGCGCGCGCGGGTCGTAGCGCTTCTGGTCGGTGTCCTCGATGCGCAGGATGAACGTGCCGCGTTCGTGGCGGGCGTAGAGCCAGTCGAAGAGCGCGGTGCGGATGTTGCCGACGTGCGGGATGCCGGTTGGGCTGGGCGCGTAACGGACGCGGACGGTCATGGCGGGGCTATTGTAGCGGACGGCGGAACCGCAGAACCGCAGAACCATGGAACCATCCACGTGGAGGACTGGTTCGATGGTGCAAGCCGCTAACGGACGAAGCGGCTGGGGACGCGCAACGTGCCGAGCAGCGCCATGAGCGCGGTGTGCGCGATCGATACGGCGGAGAGGACGCCGCTGAGCGCGATCGGCCGGTCGCGGCCGTAGCCGGCGAGGCCGAGCTGGACGAAGTCGGAGATCTCTTCCTTCAGCTCGTCGTAGCCGAGCGAGACGAGCAGCGCGACGAGCATGGCGGCGACGAGCAACACGAAGGTGACGGCGAGGCTGGCGGCGATCAGCTCGAGCGAGGGCGCGAGCGGCGCGCCGGCGGGGGTGTAGTAACGGCTGACGTAGTAGTTGATCAGCCCGGGGACGACGAGCAGGCCGAGGACGAGCGACCAGGTGATGAAGAACTCCACACCGACCTCCTTGCCGACGCGGCCTCCACCCCCAGGCCATCGTTAGGCGAGATTGTAGCATGCGCGGAACCTCTGAACCACAGGACCACGGAACCGCTGGCTGTCATGCTGAGCGAAGCAAAGCACCTGGCCCGGCAAGACTGACGCCTCGGACAAGGGCCAGACCCTTCCCGCCTGAGGCGGACAGGCGCTTCGCTTGGGGTGACAAGTTGGGTGTCGTCCCTTACAGACGCTGCAGCTCCTCCAACACAAATGCCAGGTCCTGCGCCAGCGGGGCCTCCAGCTCCAGTCGAGCGCCGGTGCGCGGGTGCGAGAAGGCGAGGCGGTGCGCGTGAAGGAACTGGCGTCGGAGCGAGGGCGGCGTGGCGCCGCGGCCGTAGAGGGCGTCGCCGGCGACGGGATGGCCGATCGAGGCGAGATGAACGCGGATCTGGTGCGTGCGTCCCGTCTCTGGCCGCACTTCGAGGAGCGAGTAGCCGTCGAGGGCGCGGAGGACGCGGTAGCGCGTACGCGCGGCGCGGCCGCCTTCGACGACGGCCTGCTTCTTGCGCTGCTTGGGATGGCGGCCGACCGGCGCGTCGATCGCGCCCTCGGGCGGATCGGGGCGGCCGCGCACGAGGGCGAGGTACGTCTTCTCGACCTGTCGCGCCTTGAGCTGGCGCGCGAGCGAGGCGTGCGCGGCGTCGTTCTTGGCGACGAGGATCAGGCCGGACGTGTCCTTGTCGATACGGTGGACGATGCCGGGCCGCCCTTCGCCGCCGACGCCCGCCAGCTCCGGGCAGTAGGCGAGCAGCGCGTTCACGAGCGTGTGCGCCGCGTGGCCGGGCGCGGGATGGACCGTCAGGCCGGCGGGCTTGTCGATGACGAGGAGGTCGGCGTCTTCGTAGACGATGCGCAGCGGGATGGCCTCGGGCTGCAGCTCCGGCGGCTCGGGCGGCGGCAGCGTGACGGCGACGCGCCGGCCGGCCTCGAGCGCAACGCCGGCCTTCGCGGGCCGGCGGCCGTCGATGGTGACGAGGCCTTCGTCGATCAGGCGGCGGACGCGCGAGCGCGTGAGCTCGGGCAGGCTGCGCGCGATGAAGACGTCGAGGCGTTCGCCGTCGCGGCCGGCGACGAGCTCGCGGACGTCAGTCACCTGCCGTGTCCGCGCTGGGCGGCCGGACGAAGCGTTCGCCTTCCATGACCACGAAGAACCAGAGGATGGTGACGACGCCGATGCTGATGCACGAATCGGCGACGTTGAAGGCGGGCCAGAACTCGAAGTTGATGAAGTCGGTCACCTCACCGGAGCGGACGCGGTCGATCAGGTTGCCGGCGGCGCCGCCGAGCTGGAGGCCGAGGGCGACGCGCAGCAGGCCGTGCTCCATGGGCGGAAAGAGGTAGTAGAGGACGATCGCGGCGACGCCGATGAGCGACGTGGCGACGAGGAAGACGGTCTGTCCCTGGAGGATGCCGAAGGCGGCGCCGCTGTTGCTGACGTTGACGATGTTGACGAACCAGTCGCGGTCGGGCCAGGCCTCGCCCCTGTCGATCGTGGCGCGGACGACGGCCTTCGTGGCCTGATCGAGCGCGACGACCACGGCGGCGATGACGAAGAAGACGGCGTCGAGGCGGCCGCGACGGGGGACGGCGGTGGGCACGTGTTCGCTCACGAGGGAAGGGTAGCAGTCGGGCCGCGAAGCCGCAGACGGGCGACGAGGACCGGGGGGATCTCCTTGAGGTTGGCCCACGCGAGCGCGTCCTTCGCCGGCTCGTCGTCGGCGAACACCGGCTCCTCCAGGCCGTCGAGGACGAAGCCGGCCTCGAAGCAGGCGCCGAGGAGGACACTGAGCGGCCGGTGGAAGTAGTACTGAAGGTCGGGCTGGCCGGCGATCGCCTCGCCCTTCCAGGCGGCGGGTTGGATGTACTCCGAGAGCTTGATCGCGTGCGTCACGCCGCCGCGGCCTTCGTAGGCGCGCTCTGCGACGATGGCGGTGCCCTCGGCGCTGTTGAAGCAGGGGTGCGGCACGGCGAAGACGAAGCGGCCGGCCGGCCTGAGCAGGCGCGTCAGCGCGCGGACGAGCGGCTCGATCTGCGCCATGTCCATCAGCGCCATGTTGCAGACCGCGCCGTCGAAGCGTCCTTCGCCGAGGGCGAGGAGCTGGTCCTCGCGCGTGGCGTCGACGAGGCGGTACTCGATCGCGTCGCGGTGCTCGACGGTGCGCTCGCGTGCGAGCTCGAGCAGGCGCTCGCTGAAATCGAACGCGACGACGCGCGCGCCCAGTTGGGCGAGGCGGCGCGAGAACGCGCCGTTGCCGCAGGCGGCATCCAGGATGAGCTCGCCGGGCTCGAGCGCGAGGAGGCGCTCGGCCGCGGGGTTGATCAGCAACGTCTGCCAGCGGTTGCCGTCGCGGACGCGGTCGTCCCACCACGATGCGTTGCGGTCCCAGATGTCGCGGGTTTCCTCGTTCATCGAGCCGGGATCGCCTGGGCTCTCATCCGGATCAGCAGTCATTTCGTGGCGTCTCTCGAAGGGCCGGACAGACCTGAAGGTCTGTCCCTACGAAGTCTCGGCCAAACGGGAGGTACAAGCTCTGTCCCTACGAAGTCTCGGCCAGCGAGGTGCTCGCCAGCTTCTCGAGGGCCTTCACCAGCGCCTGCGTCCCTTCGCCGCCGAGACCTTCGGCCTCGAGCGCGGCGAAGAGCTGGTGGACGAGGGCGGTGCCGGGGAGCGGCGTGTAGCCTTCACGGGCGAGCTCGAGCGCGAGGCGGAGGTCTTTCTGCTGATGGGCGATCTTGAATCCGGGACGGAAGTCGCCGGAGAGGACGCGCGGGGCGAGGTTGTGCAACGCCCAGGACGACGCGGCGCCGGCGCGGACGGCCTCGATCATCGTGGCGGGCGCGACGCCGGCTTTGGCGGCGAGCACGAGCGCCTCGCTCATCGCGAGGTTGTTCAGCCCGACGATCACCTGGTTGCAGAGCTTGACGACCTGGCCCGACCCGGTAGGCCCGCAGTAGACGATCGTCTTGCCCATCGCGTCGAAGAGGGGATGGCAGCGCTCGAAGACCTCCTGCTTGCCACCGGCCATGATCGAGAGCGTGCCGTCGATGGCGCCCTGCTCGCCGCCACTGACCGGCGCGTCGAGCAGCTCGACGCCCTTCGCGGCGTAGCGCTCGGCGATCGCGCGCGTGACGGCGGGCGAGATGGTGGACATGTCGATGTGGACGAGGCCTGCGCGCGCGCCCTCGATGACGCCGCGCTCACCGAGGGCGACCTGCTCGGTGTCGGCGGAGTCGCCGAGGATGGTGATGATGGCGTCAGAGCGCTCGGCGACCTCTTGCGGCGATCCGGCCTCCTGCGCGCCTTCGGCGACGAGCGTGTCGATGGCGGGGCGGCTGCGGTTCCAGACGGTGAGCGCGAAGCCGGCCTTGCGCAGGTTGCGCGCCATGGGCCGTCCCATGATGCCGAGACCGATGAAGCCGATGCGCTGCGGCGTCTCCATAGCGATCGGTCGTAGTATAATCGACCGCGATGGCCTTCGATCCGGCGATCTTTCGCGCTTACGACATCCGCGGCAAGGCGGGCGTGAGCCTCACGACGGAGCTGGCGGGCGCGCTGGGACGGGCGTTCGGCACGTACGTCGCGCGCGACGGCCGGACGGAGATCGCGGTCGGGCGGGACAACCGGGCGTCGGGCGAGGAGCTGAAGGCGGCGCTAATCGAGGGCCTCGTCTCCACGGGGGCGACGGTCTACGACATCGGCATGAGCACGTCGCCGGCGCTGTACTTCGCGGTCGGCCACTGGGGCATCGCGGGCGGGATCAACGTGACGGGCAGCCACAACCCGCCTGACGAGAACGGCTTCAAGCTCGTCGGCGAAGGGAACCGGCCGATCGCGGGCGATGAGATCCAAGCGGTGAAGCGGGTGATGGACGGCGGCGCGTTCCACCAGGGCGCAGGCCGCACCGTCGAGCGCGAGATCAAGCCGGAGTACTTCGCGCGGCTGCGCGAGATTGCGAAGCTGGCACGCCCGCTGCGCGTCGCGGTCGATACGGGGAACGGCGTGGCGGGGCTGTACGCGCCGCCGCTCCTGCGCGAGATCGGCTGCGATGTGGTCGAGCTGCACACGGAGCTGGACAACACGTATCCGAACCACCTGCCCGACCCGCAGATGCCGGAGAACGTCGTCTGCTTGCAGGAGAAGGTGCGCGAGAGCGGCGTCGACATCGGACTGGCGTTCGACGGCGACGGGGACAGGCTGGGCGTGATCGACGAGCGCGGCGAGCGGCTGGAGCCGGACTTCATCATGATCCCGCTCGCGCGCATGCTGCTGCAGGAGCAGCCGAACGCGAAGGTGATCATCGATATCAAGACGTCGCAGCCGGTGGCGGACGACATCGCGGCGCACGGCGGCGAGCCGCTGGTGTGGCGGACGGGGCACTCGTTCATCAAGTTGAAGATGCGCGAGGTGAAGGCGCCGCTGGCAGGCGAAGCGAGCGGCCACATCTTCTTCCAGGAGAACTTCTACAGCGACGACGCGCTGTTCGCCGCGTGCAAGCTGCTGACGTACCTGTCGAGGACCGAGCGGCCGCTCTCGGCGCACTTCGCGGAGGTGCCGCGCTGGTTCACCAGCCCGGAGCTGCGCGTACGCTGCCCGGACGAGCGCAAGTGGGACGTCGTCGACGCGGTGGCGGCGGAGCTGCGGCAGCGTCACCCGTCGATCGAGATCGATGGCATCCGCGCGACGTTCCCCGACGGCTGGGCGCTGATCCGCGCGTCGAACACGGGGCCGAACCTGACGCTGCGGTTCGAGGCGCAGACGCAGGAGGGCCTGGACGCGATCGACCGCGAGGTGATGACGGTGCTGCGCAAGCACCTACCGGACGCGGCGCCGTCGACGGGGCACTAGCAGCCGGGCGTCACGCAGCCGCGTCGAGCGCTTCGACGGCCAAGGCCAGCCCGCTGGTGGTCTGCTCAGGCCAGTCGGGGTTGGGCTGGCGGAGTGGCGTCGTCGCCAGCCGGAAGAGGGCGAATGCCTCGCCCAGGGCGAGGTCGGCTGTTACCGAACGGTCCAGGGTGGCTCGGGCTTCTTCGCCTGTGACGACCTTGCTGAGGACACTGCGCGCCCAGTCGAACGCCGCGGCGGCGTAGAAGGGCCAGCCGCGGGAAGCGCAGCATCTAGCGGCAAAGGCATGCCGGCGGCGCGTAGAGGAGGCGCCACCGGCATGCTGGACACGACCGTGACGTTCAGGGCCTTGCGCGCGCCGCGCTTACGACGACACGGACGCTGCCGAGACCGACGAAACCGGCGAGTCCGGCGAGACCGGCGAGTCCGGCGACACGGGCGAGTCCGGCGAGACCGTCAGCGGGCTGACGACGGACTGGGGACTCAGTGTGGCCGTCGGGCTGGCGACGGAGGTGGGAGAAGCCGTTGCGTTCGTGCCGTCGCCATCGCCGCCGGGGCCATCGGGCGTCGGATCGAGCGCGTCGTCGATTACGTCGTCGTCATCGGAGCCGCTGGGCCGGACGGCGTCGGCAACGGCCGACCGAGTGCCGCCCGAGTCCGTAGCGAAGGCGCCGATCGCGGAGCCACCAAGGAGCAGTCCCACGAGGACGCCGACCGCGACCCGGCCTGGGCCGAGATCCCGGAGATACCGGAGGATTGCACTGGGAGAGAACTGCGAGAGCATGATCGTTCCTCCTGACACGCACCGCTGGTGCGTCTGCCTCTCAAGCTTGTATTCGACCGGAACGGCACCATCTGATGCCCGTCCACTAGATATATCCGCGGCCGGCAGCGGAACGTTACGTGGCGGCGACGCGCCGCCGGCCTTACCCAGCCAGCGTCGACGTGGTGGCGCCCACGTCACGCCGCCAGCTTGCGGAGCGAAAGCGGCTGTGCTAGAGTATTCGTGACCATAGCACTTCCTCAGAAGTGGGTTCGCCCCACTTCTTTGTTCATATGGGCCATGAGCGGCCCCGATGAGGTGCGGATAATATGGCAAAGAACGAATTCCTCGTCGCCATCACGCAGCTCGCAGCGGAGAAGAACCTCCCCAAGGAGGTCGTCTTCGATGCCGTCGAAGCCGCGCTCGCGTCCGCCTACAAAAAGGACGCCCTCGCCACCAGCAACGTCGTGGTAAAGATCGATCCGGAGACGGGCGTCACGCACGTCTTCACGCGCCAGACGGTGGTCGAGGAGATCGAGGACCCCGAGACGGAGATCTTGCTCGATCAGGCGCGTCCACTGAAGGCGGGCGCGCAGGTCGGCGACTTCATCGACAACGAGGTGTCGCCGCAGTACTCCGGACGGATCGCGGCACAGACCGCGAAGCAAGTCGTACTGCAACGGCTGCGCGAGGCGGAGCGCGAGGTGGTCTTCGAGGAGTATGCGAACCGCGAAGGCGACATCGTCTCGGGCGAGATGCTGCGCATGGAGGGCCGGAACGTCATCATCGACCTCGGCAAGGCCGAGGCGCTGCTGCCGCCGCCCGAGCAGGTGCGCAACGAGCACTACCGCTCCGGACAGCGGATGAAGTTCTACGTGCTGGAGGTGTACAAGGCGGCGAAGGGCCCGCAGGTCGTCGTCTCGCGCACGCACAAGAACCTGATCCGGCGGCTGTTCGAGCTGGAGGTGCCGGAGATCTTCAAGGGCATCGTCGAGATCAAGGCGATCGCGCGCGAAGGGGGCTACCGCAGCAAGGTCGCCGTATGGTCGACCCAGGAGAACGTCGACCCGGTTGGCGCCTGCGTCGGTCTGCGTGGCACGCGCATCCAGAACGTGGTCAACGAGCTGAACGGCGAACGCATCGACGTGGTCCTCTGGGACCCGGAGTCGGGCCGCTTCGTGGCGCACGCGCTCAGCCCGGCGCAGGTTGTCAGCGTGCGCATCGACCACGAGACGAACACGGCGTCGGTGGTCGTGCCGGACCGGCAGCTCTCGCTCGCGATCGGCAAGGAAGGGCAGAACGCGCGGCTGGCGGCGAAGCTGACGGGCTGGCGGATCGACATCAAGAGTCAGTCCGTCTACGAGGAGTGGCTGGAATCGCTCTCGCCGGAGGAGCGGGCGGCGCTGGAGACGGCTCCCGCGCCCAAGGCCCCTGCGGAGGCGACGGCAGCCGTCGCGGCGCCTGAGGAGGAAGCCCCGGCGGTCGCAGGCCTCGAGGCGGCGCCTGTGGCGACCGCGGAGGTCGCGGTGGCGGAGCCTGCGGGGGCCGCCGCTGCCGGGGCCTCGACGACTGAGCCGGCGGCGCCGCAGATACGCTTCGCCGAAGAGATCCTGACCAGAGAGCGGGAGGCGCCGGGCAAGAAGGAAAAGACGCGCTCCAAGAAGGACGGCGGCGACGAAGCGGAGAAGCCCAAGAAGGGGAAGCGTCAGAAGCGCGTCGTCTTCGAGGCGGAAGACGAAGAGTTCGATTACGAAGTGAAGGTCGAATAGCAGGCCGCTCGTGAGCACGACGAAACACATTCCGCAGCGCACCTGCGCGGGCTGCCGCACGACAAGCAGCAAGCGCGACTTCGTGCGCGTGGTGCGCACGGCGGAAGGCACGGTGGAGGTGGACGCGAGCGGCCGGCGCAACGGCCGCGGCGCGTATCTCTGCACGCAAGCCGGCTGCTGGCAGGAGGCACTCAAGCGGGAAAGGCTGGCGCGCGCGTTGCGAACGACGATATCGACTGCGGACGCGGAGGCGCTCCGGCGCTACGCGCAGCGATTCGAGACAGCCGCGGTGGTGAACTAGCCATGCCGCCGCGAGGGAGGCCACGGACGAAGCCCCGGCGCGTCGCGCCGGCCGTCGCGGAGCCGGCGCCGCCGCCACCACCCACGGAGCCGAACGGCCGTCAGGTCGCGATCCCGCGCGTGCTCACCGTCAAGGAGCTTGGCGAGCTGATGAGCATGTCGCCGGTGGACGTGATCAAGGAGCTGATGAAAAACGGCGTGATGGCGTCGATCAACCAGAGCATCGACTTCGAGACGGCGGCGATCGTGGCGCACGACTTCGGGTTCGAGCCGGTCGAGGAAGGCGTCGAGGAGACGGAGGCGGTCGTCGTCGCGGAGCGGCAGCGGCCGGTCATCGAGGAGGCGGAGGGCGCGGTCCTCCAGCCGCGGCCGCCGGTCGTGACGGTGCTCGGCCACGTCGACCACGGCAAGACGAGTCTGCTGGACGCGGTCCGGCGTGCCAACGTTACGGCAGGCGAAGCCGGGGGCATCACGCAGCACATCGGCGCGTACCAGGTGGAGGTTAACGGCCAGCGCATCACGTTCCTGGACACGCCGGGGCACGAGGCGTTCACGGCGATGCGCGCGCGCGGCGCGCAGGTGACCGACGTGGCGGTGCTGGTCATCGCCGCGGACGACGGGATCATGCCGCAGACACTGGAGGCGATCGACCACGCGCGCGCGGCAGGCGTGCCGATCGTCGTTGCGCTGACGAAAATCGATCTGGAAGACGCCAAACCCGATCGCATCAAGCAGCAGCTCGCCGAGCGCGGCCTGGCGATCGAGGAGTACGGCGGCGACGTGATCTGCGTGCCGGTCTCGGCCAAGACCGGCGAAGGGATCCCTGAGCTGCTGGCGAACATCCTCGTTGCCTCCGAAGTGCTGGAGCTGAAGGCCAACCCCGAACGCGCCGCGATCGGCGCCGTCATCGAGGCGCACATGGACCGGACGCGCGGGCCGATCGCCACGGTGCTGGTGCAGACAGGCACGCTCCACGTCGGCGACGTCGCCGTCGTGAGCGAAACGTGGGGGCGGATCAAGGCGATGTTCAACGAGGCCGGCAAGCGTATCAAGTCGGCCGGGCCGGCGGAGCCGGCGGCGCTCCTTGGTCTCCAGGAGGTGCCGCACGCCGGTGATGCGCTGGCGGTGGTGCCGGACGACAAGACGGCGCGCCAGATCGTCGTGCAGCGCTTGCGCGAGCGCGAGGCGGCGGCGCTGCACACGCAACCGCGCGTCACGCTCGACACGCTCTTCGGCGAGATCAGTGCGGGCAAGATCAAGGAGCTGAACATTATCCTCAAAACCGACGTCCAGGGCAGCATCGAGCCGATCCGCCAGTCGCTCGAGCGGCTCAGCAACGAGCAGGTGCGGGTGAAGATCATCCACTCCGCCGCCGGCTCCGTGAGCGAGTCGGACGCGATGCTGGCAATCGCGTCGAAGGCGATCGTGATCGCCTTCAACATGACGGTCGAGCCGGGCGCGCAACGCCTCGTCGAGCAAGAGGGCGTCGACCTGCGGCAGTACAATGTGATCTACAACGTGACGGAGGACGTGGAGAAGGCGCTCCAAGGGTTGCTGGAGCCGGTCTACGTCGATAAGGTCACGGCGCACCTGGAGGTGCGCGAGGTCTTCGACCTGCGGCGGCGGGGCAAGGTGGCCGGCTGCTACGTGCAGGACGGCGCGATCAGCCGCAGCGATATGGTGCGCGTCCTGCGCGGCGGCGAGGTGGTCGCGGACGCCAAGATCGACAGCCTACGCCGGTTCCAGGAAGACGTCCGCGAAGTCCAGACGAACTTCGAGTGCGGCGTCATGCTGGAAGGCTTCAACGACATCCAGGTGGGCGACGTCCTGGAATCCTACCGCAGCGAGCGCCAGAGCTAGCCGCGCCGCCGGCCCCTAAGGAGCACCCATGACCCGCAGGACCGAGCGGATCAACGATCTGCTCCGTGAGGAGATCAGCGACCTCGTCCGCCTGGAGGTGAAGGACCCTCGTGTCAGCGGACTGGTCTCGATCACCGAGGTGGAGATCTCGCCCGACCTGCGGCACGCGAAGGTCTTCGTTAGCGTGTTCGGAAGCGACGCCGAGAAAGCGGCAACGTTCGTCGCGCTCAGGGCGGCCGCCCACTTCCTGCAGCGCGAGCTGCGCAAGCGGCTGACCATCCGCCGCATCCCGGAGCTGGTCTTCCTGGCCGACGAGTCACTGGCGCGGGGGGCGCGCATCCTCTCGCTCATCGAGGAGGCCCGCGAGGGCGGATCGCCCGAAGTATGAGCGCGGGCATCCTCAACGTCAACAAGCCCCGCGGCATGACCTCGTTCGCGGTGGTCTCCCTCGTCCGGAAGCTGACCGGCATCCGGCGCGTCGGCCACGCCGGGACGCTGGACCCGGTCGCGGACGGCGTGCTGCCCGTCTGCCTGGGGCCGGCGACGCGCATCGTCGAGTACCTGGTGAGCGCGCCGAAGCGCTACCGGTCGGTGATCCGACTGGGCGAGGCGACGGACACCTACGACAGCGAGGGCGCCGTAGTGGCAACGGGCGACGCGAGCGGCGTCACGCACGAGCAGGTCGAGGCGCTGCTGCCGGCGTTCACCGGAGAGATCGACCAGCTCCCGCCGATGTACAGCGCCGTGAAGTACGCGGGCCGGCCATTGTACGCGTATGCCCGGGCGGGCAAGGAGGCGCCGCGGCAGGCCCGGCGAGTGACGATCCACTGGCTGAGACTGCTCCGCTTCGAGCCGCCGGAGGTGGAGGTCGAGCTGGAGGTGGGCCGCGGCGCCTACGTGCGGACGCTCGCCTACGACCTGGGCGAGCGGCTCGGCTGCCACGCGCACCTAACCGCCCTCACCCGCACGCACAGCGGCCCGTTCACGCTCCAGGAAGCGATCACGCCGGACCAGCTTCGGGAGGCCGCCGAGCGGGGCGGCTGGGAGGAGTTGCTCTACCCGGTCGACCGCGTCCTCGAATCCTGGCAGGCGGCGCTCCTGGGCGAGGGGCACGCACGGGATGTCTGCCGGGGCCGGCTGGTGGTCCTGGAGCCGGTTTCGCCCGGAGCCGGCAGACTCGCGCCAGATACGCTCTGCCGGGCGTATTCGGAGGAAGGCGACTTCCTCGGCATCCTCCGCCACCAGGGTGGGGGCCGCTGGCATCCCGAACGGGTATTCGCATCTCCGTAGTTTTTCACGTCTAGATTCACGCTAGCTTCCCTTGACACCAGCCTGAAAAGGGCTATGATGCTACCAATGAATCTGCGGCTAGGGATTCCGAGGCTATTCCGGGCGGCAGGGAGGCCGACCATAGGCTCGTAGGAGAGGTCAGGAGACCAGCGGCAGGGCTTCGCCGCACGCAACAGAGGAGAAAGGAAGGAACACGGAATGCAAGCGTACTGTTTGAAGTGCCGCACGCAGCGTGAGATGCAGAACCCCCAGCAAGTGACGATGAAGAACGGCAAGCCGGCCACGAAGGGGACGTGCCCGGTGTGCAGCACCCAGATGTACCGGATCGGCAAGCGCTAGGCTGCCGGCAAAGCATCAGCGTCGAGACACCTGAGAGGGTGGCCTAAGGCCACCCTCTCCTCATGCCTACCAACGCCTTGCTCTCCTAGGGGCTCCTCCCTACGCAGGAGGGTCCGCCGCATTCACCCTGGACGCGGCGTACTCACCCAACTGCCCAGCCTCGAGCGTCTTCCGAGCCGCCGGCCCGCACTCTCGATGCAAACCCCTCCTCAGGCCGCGCAGCACCGCATCGCATCTACGCGCTAGCGCGGCGGCAACCGCCGAATGGGTCGGTAAAGTAAACTTCACTATTGACCGCCTGCCGGGGTCGGCCTTACCCTGAGTAAAGGCAAGGAAACTTTACTCACCACATGAAACTCTTCGATGTTCTGGAGGCGCGCGGGCACAAGCAGCGGTGGCTGCTGGACCAGCTCAGGAAGCGCGGCTACTCCTTCAGCGAGACCTACCTCTCACAGGTAAAGTCCGGCGGTAAAGCGCCCAGCCGGCGGTTCATCGACGCCGTCTGCGCCGTCCTCGACCTGCCCGAATCCGACCTGTTCGCCACAGGCGTGGCGACGCGCCGCCGCACCAAGGAGGGAACGATGCCGAACGCCAAGAAGCACGGGCCGATCAACGTCGCCATCATCGGCGTGGGCAACTGCGCCTCGTCGCTGGTGCAGGGAGTCCATTTCTACCAGGACGCGCGCAAGGACGCCTCGATCCCGGGGCTGATGCACGTCGACCTGGGCGGCTATCACATCCGCGATATCAACTTCGTCGCGGCGTTCGACATCGACGTGAACAAGGTCGGCAAAGACCTCTCCGAGGCGATCGTGGCGCCGCCGAACAACACGTACCAGTTCGCCGAGGTGCCGCTGACGGGGGTGCGGGTGTCGCGCGGGATGACTCACGATGGGGTGGGCAAGTTCCTGGAGGGCGTGGTCCACAAGGCCCCCGGCCCCACGGACGACATCATCGGCATTCTCAAGGCGACCGGGACCGACGTGGTGGTCAACTACCTTCCGGTCGGCAGCGAGGAGGCGACGCGCTGGTACGTGGAGCAGGTGCTGCAGGCGGGTTGCGCGTTCATCAACTGCATCCCGGTCTTCATCGCCAGCGGCGGACACTGGCCGAAGCGCTTCGAGGACGCGGGCATCCCGATCATCGGCGATGACATCAAGTCGCAGGTGGGCTCGACGATCGTCCACCGGGTGCTGACGCGGCTCTTCCGCGACCGTGGCGTGCGGCTGGACCGGACGTACCAGCTCAACTTCGGCGGAAACACGGACTTCCTCAATATGCTGGAGCGCGACCGGCTGACGTCAAAGAAGATCAGCAAGACGAACGCCGTCGCCTCCCAGATCGATTACGAGCTGCCGTCCGACGACATCCACGTCGGGCCGAGCGACCACGTGCCGTGGCTGCTGGACCGCAAGTGGGCGTACATCCGGCTGGAAGGCACCACGTTCGGGAACGTGCCGCTGAACGTGGAGGTGAAGATGGAGGTCTGGGACAGCCCGAACTCGGCGGGCGTCGTCATCGATGCGGTCCGCTGCGCGAAGCTGGCGCTCGACCGCGGGATCGGAGGCGCGCTGGCGGGACCCTCCGCCTACTTCATGAAGTCGCCGCCGACGCAGTACACTGACGACCAGGCGCGACAAATGGTGGAGGCGTTCATCCAGGGATAGGGGCCGAGTGGTCGTCTACTGGCTCTTCCGGCTCACGATCGTTCTCACCAGACCCCTGCCGCTGTGGCTCGGCTACCGCGTGGCCGCCGCCGTCGCGGAGGTCTGCTACCGCTTCTTCGGGCGGCAGCGGCGAGCCCTCAACGAGAACCTCGGCTGGGTGCTCCAGAGCGACGACCGGCGCGAGGTCGACGCCGTCGCGCGACGCGCCTTCCGCAACTTCGGCAAGTTCGTCATCGACTTCATCCATTTTCCGGTCATTACGCGCGAAGAGGTACGCCGGCGGCTGGTCTTCCAGCAGTGGGAGGAGCTGGACGAGGTGTCGCACTCCGGCCGCGGCGTGCTGATCGTGACGATGCACTTCGGCGTGTTCGACTTGGGCGCGGCCGCGCTGGCGACGTATGATTATCCCGTGCATGCCATCGCCGACAACTACGGCTACGGCAAGATGGACGAGGTCATCCACAGCTCGCGCGACCGGCTCGGGCTGAAGGTGATCCCGGTGGACAGGGTGGGGAAGGGCGTGTTCCGCGCGCTCAGACGCGGCGACATCCTCTGCATGCTCGTCGACGTGCCGCCGCCCGGCCAGACGATCCTGGTCGATTTCCTCGGCGCGCCGGCTGAGGTGTCATCGACGCCGGCGCGCATCGCGCTGCGGACGGGCGCGTGGGTGGTGCCGGCGATCGTCTATCGCGGGCCCGAGGAGGACACGCTCATCCGCCCCGTCCTCGACACGCGCACCGTGCGCTACGAGCCGACGGGCGACGAGGAGCGCGACGTCCTGGCGCTGACGAGGCTGATCTTGCAGGCGCTGGAGCCGCACGTCCGGGCGCACCCCGAGCAGTGGTTCATCTTCCGCCGGATGTGGCCGCATCTCTCGGAGCGGCGGCCGAGACCGGCGGTGGCCGCAGAGGCCTGACATGCGCAACAAGGTCTGGAAGTACTGGGTCCTGAAGCTGGCGTACATCGTGCTCGGCCGGCTGTCCCTGCGCACGCTTTACGGCATCGCGCGCTTCGTCGGCGACGGCGCGTACTTCTTCCGCCGCCCGGCGCGCGGGCACGTGATCGCGAACATGCGGCAGGTGATGGGGCCGCAGGCAAGCGATCGAGAAGTCCGGCGCGCGGCTCGGGAGGTGTTCCGCAACGCGACGCGCTACTACGCCGACCTGCTCGCCGTTCCCCGACTGGACGTGGAGCGCTTCCGTCGCGAGCTGCTGGAGCTGGAGGGGCAGCAGTACCTGCGCGATGCGCAGACGTCCGGGCGGGGCGCAGTGCTGGTGAGCGCCCACTTCGGCAGCCCGGAGATGGCGGTGCAGGGCCTCGCTGCCGAGGGCTTCTCGATCATGGGCCTGACGGAGCCGCTGCAGCCGCAGCAGCTCTCGGACTTCATCCACTGGCTGCGCTCACAGCACGGGCACGTGTATCGCACCGTGGGCGTCGGCGCGCTGAAGGAGGCGATCCGGCGGATCAGGAGCGGCGGACTGGTCGCCATCCTGCTCGACCGCGACATCGGCGGCACGGGCGTGCCGATGCGGTTCTGCGGCGCGGAGAGCAGCATCCCGCTGGGCGCTGTCGAGCTGGCGATGCGCACCGGGGGCGACCTGATCCCGGCCTGGGCGTGGCGCATCGGCGGCTTCCGCTTCCGCGCGGTCATCGGGCCGCCGCTCGTGCTGGTGCGCACGGGCAACTTCGACGCGGACGTGCGCACGAACACGCAGCGCCTGCTGGCGCTGTTCGAGGAACGGCTGCGCGCCGACCCGGGGCAGTGGGCGGTGCTGGAGCCGATCTGGCCCAAACCCGAACCCGAACGGGCTGCGGTACAATAGCCCAGAGTGGGTACAGCAGACCTCCACGTCCACACCGTCCTGGGCGACGGCATGGCAACGCTTCCGGAGATCCTCGAGTACGTTGAGGAAGCGACGGACCTGAGCGTCCTCGCGATCACCGAGCACGACGACCTGCGGCCCGCTCTGGCCGCTCGCGAGTCGTGGGCGAAGGGGCGCTACCGCTTCCAGGTCATCGTCGCGGAGGAGGTGACGACGATCGAGGGGCACGTGCTCGCGCTCTTCATCGAGGAGCCGGTAGCGAGCCTGAAGCCGCTCCGGCCGACGCTGGAAGCGATCCACGAGCAGGGCGGCCTGGCGATCATCCCCCACCCGCTGAGCTGGCTCACGCGCAGCATCGGCCGGCGGACGATCGAGCGGGTGCTGAGCGAAGCGAACGACGGCGTGCATTTCGATGGCATGGAGACGAGCGGCAGCCCGGCGGCGCGCGTGACGCGCTCCAAGGCGCAGCGGCTGAACCGAGAGCGCTACCACCTGGCCGAGATCGGCGCCAGCGACGCCCACTTCCTCCAGGCGATCGGCGCCTGCCGCACGGTGTTCGACGGCACGACGGCGGAGGAGCTGCGGCGGGCGATCGTGGAACGCAGCACCAGGGCCGAGATCGGGCGCTACCCGTCGCTGCGGCAGATCGGCGTCGTGCCGCTGCTCCACCAGCAGTGGCGGGGGATGCTGGCGACGCCGCGCAAGATGGGCTGGCTGCCGACGATCGGCAGTTTCATCCGGCGGGCGCTGCCGTGAAAATCGCGCTCGTCTCGCCGTACGACTGGGCGGTGGCCGGCGGCGTGAACGGCCACTGCGCCCGGCTGCGCGAGGAGTTCGTCGCGCGCGGGCACCAGGTGCGCATCTACGCGCCGGCCTCGCAGCCGGTCCAGCAGGAGGACGTGGTCACGATCGGCAAGCGGCCGGTGAGCGTGCCGGCGAGCGGCTCGCTGGCGCGCATCTCGCTCTCGCTCACGCTGGGGCCGCCCGTGCGCGACGTGCTCGCGCAGGAGCAGTTCGACATCGTCCACGTCCACGAGCCGTTCATGCCGGTGCTGCCGATCCACTTCCTGCGCTACTCGACGGCGGTGAACGTGGGCACGTTCCACGCCAGCAGAGAGAAGCGCCAGTTCTTCTACACCTGGGGCAAGCGTCACTTGCGACGCTGGTTCCGGCGGCTCGACGGCAAGATCGCCGTCTCGTCCGCGGCGGCACGCTTCGTGGAGGAGTATTTCCCCGGCTACTACAACATCATCCCGAACGGGGTCGACATCGAGCACTTCGCCGCGGCCGTGGCGCCGCTGCCGCAGTACCAGGACGGCAAGCTGAACATCCTCTTCGTCGGCCGGCCGGAGAAGCGCAAGGGCCTCGATCACCTCATCCCGGCATTCGCCGAGGTGAAGCGCCGGCACCCTGATACGCGTCTCATCATCGTCGGCGCCGGCAAGTTCGACCGCTACGAACGCAGGGCGCGGGCGCTGCGCTTGAGCGACGTTGTGTTCCACAGCTACGTTCCGTACGAGGAGCTGCCGCGCTACCACCACAGTGCCCACGTCTTCTGCGCGCCGAATACCGGTTTCGAGAGCCAGGGCCTGGTGTTACTCGAGGCGATGGCGGCTGGACTGCCGGTCGTCGCGAGCAACATCGAGGGGTTCGCGAGCGTGCTCACGCACGGCGTGGAAGGGCTGCTCGCGCTGCCGGGCGACGCGGAGGGGCTGGCCGACGCGCTGCTCGAGCTGCTCGCCGACGGGGACCGGCGGCGAGCGATGGCAGAGCGGGGACGGCAACGCGCGCAGGAGTTCAGCTGGGAGCGCGTCTCCCAGCAAGTCCTGTCCTACTACGAACGTCTGCTCCACGAGCGCAGATTGACCGCGCTGGAGGAGGAGCCCGCCAGGGCGGGGTAGACGAATCGATGACGCGCCTGCGCTCGCTTACGCTGCTCCCGCACTCGGTACCGCGGCGCATCACCGACCCGATCGTCGGCGTGCTGGCGCGCGCGGGCGTGACGCCGAACCAGCTCACGCTGCTCGGCTTCGCCGGGAACGTGGGAGCGGCGGTGCTGGCGGCGCGCGGCCAGTTCCTGGCGGCCGGGCTGGTGATGATCGCAGCGAGCGCGCTCGATCTGCTCGATGGGGCGCTGGCGCGCGCGACGGGCCGCGCGAGCGCCTTCGGCGCGGTCTTCGACGCGACGCTCGACCGGCTGTCCGAGGCGGCGGTGCTGGGCGGCCTGGCCTTCTACTACGCCGAGCGCGGTAAAACGGAGGAGGTGGTGCTCGCGTTCGCGGCGCTGGCGGGTTCCGTGGCGGTGAGCTATGTGCGCGCGCAGGCGAAGGCGAACGGCCTCGACCTGCGCGAGGGGCTGTTCACGCGCGCCGAGCGGGTGCTTCTCCTCGGCGGAGGGCTTATCATTGGCCAGGTGCGTATCGCCCTCTGGGTGCTGGCGGTGATGGCGAGCGCGACGGCGCTCCAGCGGCTGTACGCGGTCTGGGACCGCCTGGGACGGAATCGAGGCGAGGAGCAAGACGCGTGATCCCGCTACGGGAGCAGGAGTACATCCGCGAGCGCTTCGAGCGCGAACTGGAGGGCCGCGTGAAGATCGATTACTTCACGCAGCGCGCGTCCGCGCTCTACGTCCCCGGGCGCGAGGAGTGCGCGTACTGCGAGGACACGCGCGTCATGCTGGAGGAGCTGGCCTCGCTGACCGACAAGGTCACGCTCACGGTGCATGACTTCACCTCGGCGCCGGAGGACGCGCGCAAGCTCGGCGTGGACAAGGTGCCGGGCATTTCGGTGCGCGGTCCGGCAAACCGCGCGCTGCGCTTCTTCGGCATCCCCGGCGGCAACGAGTTCCCCAACTTCGTCGACACGCTGATCGCGGCATCGAAGCAGCGCACCGAGCTGGGGCCGGAGGCGGCGAAGCAGCTCAAGAAGCTGAAAGACCGCGTCTCGATCGCCGTGTACGTGACGCCGACCTGCCCGCACTGTCCCGGCGTGGTGCGCGCGGCCTACCGGCTCGCGCTGGCGAGCCCGCACATCGCCGCCGCCGCGATCGAGATCGGCGAGTTCCCGCGCCTGGCGCAGCAGCTCGGCATCCGGGCCGTGCCGTTCACCGTGTTCAACGACCGCGCGGCGGTCGCCGGCGCGATGGACGAGCAGGGCCTGATCGAAGGCGCGCTCCAGGCGGCGGAGCAGGGCGCGATCGGCACGCCGACAGCGTCGACGCGCGGCGCCACGTCGGAGGCGGGCGCGCCGCAGGCAGAGGCGCCGGGGAGCCGGCTGATCCTCCCGCACTAAGGCATGGAAGCAACGCAGGCCTTCGCCCGCCCAGCGAACGGCGCGCTCGCCGGGCTGCGCCGCTTCGCGGACGCGGTCATCGACCTGGACTTCACGGCGCCGCTGGCGTTCGCGGCGCTGGCGGTGCTGTACGTGGCCTCGCGCATCGCGTGGCTGGACCTCGGCTACGGCACCGACCCGGACGCGTGGCGAGTCGCGATCACGGCCGACTACCTCTGGGACCAGCACGACTACTTTCCGTCGCGGCTGCCCGGCTACCCGCTGCACGAGCTGGTGACGGCGGGCGTGACGAAGTACACGTTCGGGCTGGAGCCGTGGGTGCTGGCGAACCTGAGCACCGTCGGCATCTCGATCGTCGGGGTGTACCTCTTCGCCTGGCTGGCGAAGAAGCTCGAGGTCGAGCACCGCGGCGCGCTTACGCTGGCGTTCGCCTTTGCTCCCCTGCTCTGGATCAACAGCGTGATGACGATGGACTACATGTGGGCGCTGACGTTCCTGCTGGCCGCGTACCTGGCGCTGCTCTACGGCGCGCCCAATCTGGCGGGCCTCAGCCTGGGTATTGCCGCCGGCTTCCGGCTGACATCGCTCTTCTTCTTGCCGGCGCTCCTTCTCTTTCTCTGGCGCAGCGGCCGCCGCCACGAGGTGCGCCCCCTGATCTTCAGCGCGGCTTCGACGACGATCGCGGTCTACGCCATCGTGATGGTGGACTACGGGATCAACTTCCTCAACTTCTACGATCAGGACGTGGCGCTGGAGGAGTTCGTCAAGCGGCTGGGCAAGGACGGCCTCGGCATCGTCGGCGGGCTGGCGGTGCTGGCGGCGCTGGCGCTCTCGCTGGGCCGGCTGCGCCACCTGCCGGGCGATCTGCGGCGCGACCCGCACGTGCTGCTCTGGACGGCCACGATCGTCCTGTTCGTCCTCTCCTACCTGCGGCTGCCGCACGAGATCGCGTACCTGATCCCGCTCTTCCCGTTCGGTTTTTTCCTGATGGCGCGCTACATGGGCAGGGGTGTGCTGGTGGTGACCCTGCTGGTCATCGTGCTGGCCGGCTTCGTCGACATCACCTCGCCGGACGATGAGACGGGCATCGATTCGAGCACGTTCACCAGCGCGCGCATCGGCAAGGGGATGCTCCTCTCCGACATCGACACGTTGCACAACCAGATGGATTTCGCTCGCGAGATCCGCGAGGTCACGATCACGCACCCGGACATCCGCACGCCGGCCGTGGTGGTGACGGGCTTCATTTACCCGGAGCTCGCGTACCTCTATCGGGACGAGCTGGAGATCGGCATCCTCGACCACGATCTGGAGGCGATCAGCCAGCTCTCTGACAAGGGCCTCGCCAAGGACGTTGCGCGCAACATCACCTATGTTTGGCTGCTGGAGTGGGACGAGTTTCAGTTCTACGACGACGGCGGCACGTCGATCTACCTGACTGAGGACGCCGCGCGCAGCACGTTCGCGGTGTACGGGTACCGGCCGGGCTATTTCGGATCGACGATCCTGCCGCTGAGCCGCGACAACCCATCGCTGGGGGAGGGCACGGCGGACACCGACCGCTAGCGGTAGCGGCGCGCGACGAGGACGCCGGTCGCTACGAGGGCGGACACGAGGAGCGCCGTGAGCACGGCGATGATCGCGATGAGCGCCCCGGACCCGCCGCCGTCGCCGTCTTGCGAGGCAGCATCGCCGTTGCCGATCGCCGGCTGCGTTGGCTCGCCGGCGCCGCCGGCGCCGGGCGTGGGCGCCTGGCGCGGCGGCAGGCCAACGCTCGCGCGCCAGGCGTTCTCCAGTCCGTCCTGATTGAAGCCGTACACCTGCTCCAGCGCCTCGTTCGTCGTGGCTCCACCGTCGAACGCGCGGAAGAGATCGGCGAATTTCTGCTCGCCGTACGTCTCGATGAGGAAGTTGACCAGGCTCCAGGACTGGCCGTAGTAGAGGAAGACGCGGTCGCCGAGGGCGCCGGCGCTCGCCGAACTGAGCGTGCGCACGGAGAGGACCTGGCCGGTGCGGATGGCGTCCTCGATCGCCTGACGCTGGCCCTCCAGGGGCTGCGACTGCGCGTAGACGGCCAGCCCCTCGTTCAGCCAGTCGGGCACGTCGAAGGGGCCGCTGAGCGCCTGGCGCACGACGATGTGGGCGATCTCGTGGCGGGCGATGTCCTGCGGCGCGGAGTCGGCCGAGACCATAGCGGTGTCCGAGTAGAAGACCTCGCCGAGCGTGACCACGCCTTCGGCGTTGTCCGAGATGATCGCCTGTCGCATCTCCTCCGCCGACTCGTAGTAGCGGACCTTGACGGGGAAGTCGATCGTCGTCTGGAGGAGCGCGGAGACGCGGTCGAGGCTGTCGCGGGCGGCCGCGAGGACGGCGCGCGCCTCGGCCTCGTCGCCGTAGTGCCAGAGGGTAATGTTGCCGTCGCTGACGGTACGCCAGTCGAAGCGGTCGTCCTCGTAGACCACGGTCTGCGCGTCCGTCGCCAGCGTCGCGCCGGCAGCAGTCACGCTCCACGTGTAGGTCACCTCCGCGCCCGGGATGAGGAGCGCGCGTCCGCTGCCCGCGAGCTGGAACCGGCAGCTGACGACCGCGTCGCCGGTGCAGGCGGGTTCGGCCGTCGTGCGTACGCCGTCGGGCGCGATCTCGTACACCAGACGCACGTCATCGATTGCGCTGTCCACGGCCACGTCCAGCGAGAAGGTGATCCCATCCGGGAAGCCGTTCAGCGCGCTGATCGAGCGCACCTCGATGCCTTCCTGCGCGCGGGCCGTCAACGCGAGGCCAAGAGCGAACGCCAGCGCGAGAACGGCTAGCGCGCGTCTCATGCGGCGCCGGCCCCCAGCGTCGACTTCAGGTAGGCCGCGATGAACGGATCGACGTCTCCCTCGAGGACGGCCTCCGCATCGCTCGTCTCGAAGTCGGTGCGGTGGTCCTTCACCATCTTGTATGGGTGGAGGACGTAGCTGCGGATCTGGTTGCCCCAGCCGGCCGAGACGTGCTCGCCCTTGAGCTTGGCGCGCTCTTCCGTCTGGCGCTCCACCTCGCGCTCCAGCAGACGCGCCTCCAACACGCGCAGCGCGCTCTCCTTGTTACGCGCCTGCGAGCGCTCGTTCTGGCAGCTGACGACGAGGCCGGTGGGCAGGTGCGTGATGCGCACGGCTGTGGCGTTCTTCTGGACGTTCTGGCCGCCGTGTCCGCTCGCGCGGAAGACGTCGATGCGAAGGTCGTCGGAGCTGATCTTCACCTCGGCGGCGCTCTCCGCCTCCGGCAGCACCTCGACGAGCGCGAAGGACGTGTGACGCGCGTGGCTGGCATCGAACGGCGAGAGCCGGACGAGGCGGTGCACGCCGCGCTCGGCCTTCAGGTAGCCGTAGGCGAGCGGTCCGCGCACCTCGAGCGTGACGCTCTTGATGCCGGCCTCCTCGCCGGGCGTCATGTCCAGCACCTGGGCCTGGTAGCCGCGCCGCTCGCCCCAGCGCAGGTACATGCGCAGCAGCATCTCGGCCCAGTCCTGCGACTCGGTGCCGCCGGCGCCGGCGTGGATGGCGACGATCGCGTCGCGAGCGTCATAGGGCCCGGCGAAGGTCAGCTCCAACTCGAGGCGGTCGAGCTGCTCGGCGAGCGCAGCGACGTCGCGCTCGATATCTTCGGCGAGGCCGGCGTCGGGCTCCGCGGCGGCGAGATCGACGAGCTCGCGCAGCTCCGCGCCGCGCCGCTCGAGGCCGCGCCAGGTGTCGATGCGCGCCTTCATGTCGCTGAGGCGTTTCATCGTCGCCTGGGCGCTCTGCGGATCGTCCCAGAAGCCCGCTAGCGCCGTCTGCCGTTCGAGTACCTGTGCTTGTTGCTCGAGCGCCGCCACGTCAAAGACGCATCAGAACGTGGCTGATGCGTCCGGCGATCTCGCGAAGGCGTTCCTTGAGGTCTTCCATGTCTCCCTACACTGTACAACAATCGTGTGGCGGAACGCAGGGAGGCGTGGTGAAGAGGTTCGAAGTTCGAAGTTGCCCGTCCGGGGCGTCTCGCAGGATGTTCCGATGTGGCGACCTGAAGGTCGCCGCTACGGGCTTATCGATACCTGGGGCAGGCGGCCGGCGGCGGCCTGGTGGGCGAGACGCGCTGGCTCCGGCAGGCGGTAGCCGCGACAGCAGCGCAACACCCACGCCTCGGCTTCTGGGAGGCTGATGCGGTGGCCGACCGAGACGTAGAGCGGCTTGACGCCGGTCCGTGTGCGCAGCACCGAGCCGATGCGTTCACCCTTGTCGAGCAGGCCGGCGCGGCTGCCCGCGTCTTCGCCGACCGGCCTGTGCTCGCCGAGGAGGCGCGACTTGGCGACGCCGATCGCGGGCAGGTCGAGCAAGAGGCCGAGGTGGCAGGCGAGGCCGAAGCGGCGCGGGTGCGCGTAGCCCTGTCCATCGACGAGCAGGAGGTCGATCGGCCCCGCGATGGCCCGGAAGGCTTCGGCGAGCACCGGCGTCTCGCGGAACGAGAGAAGGCCGGGGATGTAAGGGAAGGTGAGCGGCGTCTCCGCCACCGCTAGCTCGACCACGTCCAGCTCCGGATAGGAGAGCACGACCACGGCGCCCGCTGCCCGGCCGCGCGACCGATCGACGGAGCAATCGACACCCGCGATCCGCCGCACGCCGGCCGGGCGGCCGCGGCGGACGACCCGGGAGGCCAGCTCGCGCTGGATGGCAATCGCCTCTTTGGGCGAGACGTCCCAGGGGTGGAGATCGAGGAGGTCCATGGAACGAAGGGTCAAGGGCCAGGGGCCAGGGGTCAAGGACGACGCGGGTGGAGGGTGCAGGGTGAGGGGTGAGGAGGTGGAGGTGGGAGTCGGGGGTCAGGGGTGACGATCCCAAACCGCCTGCCCGCGTCTCACTTCCGAATACCAGGAATTGACCCAGCCGACTCCGGCCCGATATGATGAAGTCCCTATTCGCCATGTACGCGATTATTCGGACAGGCGGTAAGCAGCACCGCGTCGAGGCAGGACGCGCTGTCGTCGTTGAACGCCTTCCCGCCGAGGAGGGCGCGACGGTGCAGTTGGACGACGTCCTGCTCATCGCCGACGACGGCAACGTGACGATAGGCACGCCGACCATCGAGGGGGCGCGCGTGCTGGCGGACGTGGAGGCGCACGGCCGCGCCAAGAAGATCATCGTCTTCAAGTACAAGGCGAAGGTCCGTTCGCGGAAGAAGACGGGCCACCGCCAGTCGTTCACGCGCCTCGTGGTGCGCGAGATCCTGCGGCCCGGCGAAGAGTCGAAGACGGCGGAGGCGGAGGCGGAGGCGAAGCCGCGGCGCCGGCGCAAGGCCGAAGAGGAAGAGACGCCAGCAGAGGCGGTCGAGGCGCCAGCGACGGAGGCGGTCGAGGCGCCCACGACGGAAGCCGTCGAGACGCCCGTCGTGGAGTCGGAAGCGCCGAAGCGCCGGACGCGACGCGCGCCGGAGCCGAAGGCGAAGGCCGACGAGCCGAAGCCGCGGGCGCGCCGGAAGGCGGCGGAGCCGGAGGCCGGAGAAACGAAGCCAGCGCGCCGGCGGACGCCTCGTCCGAAGAAGGAGTAGTCGAGATGGCGCACAAGAAGGGCGGCGGCAGCACGCGCAACGGGCGCGACAGCCAGTCGAAACGGCTGGGCGTGAAGCGCTACGACGGGCAGGTGGTGCGGCCCGGGACGATCATCCTGCGCCAGCGCGGCACGCGCTTCCACCCGGGCAAGAACGTCGGGTTGGGGCGCGACTTCACGATCTTTTCGCTCATCGACGGCCAGGTGAAGTTCGAGCCGTACGCGAAGGGACGGCGCAAGCAAGTGAGCGTGTACGCTCCCCAAGGAAGCTGAGAATCATGAAGCCAGGCATCCACCCAGAGTACGTCGAAGCCACGGTCCACTGCGGCTGCGGCAACACCTTCCAGACGCGGGCAACGAAGCCGGACCTCCACGTTGAGATCTGCAGCGCCTGCCACCCGTATTTCACGGGCGAGCAGCGCATCGTCGACACGGCGGGGCGCGTCGAGCGGTTCAAGCGCCGCTACGGCATCAAGGACTAGGGCCGTCGGGCCGGGGCAACCCGGCCCGAACTGTGTTCGCTAGTTGACCCCACCTCCTCCGCCCGCTATCGTTCCGTCCGCCATGTCATCGAATGATCGGGGCGTAAGCTATCCGCCGTCACTGGGCGGCCAGGCCGTCGTCGAGGGCGTGATGATCCGCGGGCCGCGTGGCACCGCGGTCTGCGTGCGCAATCCAAACGGCGAGATCGTCTGCCGCACGGAGCGGATCGAAGGGCGGCAGCGGCTGCGCAACGTTCCGGTGGCGCGCGGCGTGCTCGCGCTGGGCGAGACGATGTCGCAGGGCATGCGCGCGATGCTCTGGTCGGCGCAGGTCGCGGCGGGCATCGACCCGCAGGAGCCCGCCGAGGGGCAGGTGCGCGCGGTCACCGCGGCGTCGCTGGGGCTGATCTCGGCGCTGTTCATGATCGGCCCGGCGATCGTGACACGGCGGCTGGAGCGCAAGAAGCGCAGCTCGCGTTTCGCGCCGTTCCTGGAGGGCGTCGCGCGGGTGAGCGCGCTCGTCGGCTACCTGCGCGCCATGGGTCGCGTGCCGCAGGCGCAGCGGCTCTTCGCCTACCACGCGGCGGAGCACCGGGCGATCCAGGCCTACGAGGCGGGTCAGCCGCTGGAGGTGCAGACGCTCCACCAGTACCCGAACGCGCACGTCCGCTGCGGCACAAGCTTCCTGCTGACGACCACGCTCATCTCCTCATTCGTCTTCGCCGCCGTGGGCCAGCAGACGGGGAGCCGCCGCATCCTCTCGCGCGTGCTGCTGATGCCCGTCATCGCGGGCCTGAGCTACGAGGCGATCCGCTTCGGCAGCCAGCACTCCGGCAGCCCTCTGTCCATCCTCTTCCGGCCCAACATGATGCTGCAGTCGCTCACCACACGCGACCCCGACGAAGGACAGATGGAAGTCGCCCTGGCGGCGGTACGGGCAGCTCTCGCGCTCCAACAACCTGGCTAGCTCCGGGGCACCGAGCACTTTCGCGAAGCAATGTTTGCCTTTCCCCCTCCTGCGGCGGGCAGGCACCCGCCCGCCCAGAGAAGTAGTTTGAATCTGGGGGACACCCCTGCCTGCGGCAGGCAGGCCCGGACACTCGGCAAGGCGCAAGCCCCCTGCACCCTTCTTTCTTCAAACAGGTTCGGCGCTCGTAGTCATGGGGCTTGACAGCCTTTCGAGGCGGTGGTAGGGTAAGGCTGCTCAGAATTATAGTGAGTCATCACTAACTAATCTATGCCACGAGCCCGCAGGCTTTCCGCCCAGGACCGCAAATCCCAGATCATCGAGACCGCGCGCGAGGTCTTCGCCACCCAGAGCTACGCTAAGGTGGGCACGGCCGACCTGGCAAAGGCGGCGGGGGTCTCGGAGCCGGCGCTCTACCGCTATTTCTCCAGCAAGAAGGACCTCTTCCTCGCCACTCTGCGCTCGACGGCGCCGAAGCTGCTCGAGATCTGGCAGGCGATCGCGTACGACGTCGAGGACCCGCTGGAGACGCTCTGGTCGATCGGCGTCCATTACTACGATCACCTGCAGACGCACTCCGGCAACATGAAGCTGCAGTTCCAGGCCGTGTCGGAGGTCGACGACCCGGAGATCCGCGCGGCGCTGCACGAGAACTTCGCGGCGTTCGTCGACTTCGTGGCGGAGACGCTGGACGAAGGCAAGCGGCGCGGCATCGTGCGGCGCGACGTCGACTCGCGGCTGGTGGCCTGGCAGTTCCTCGGGATCGGCTTGACGCTGGACTTGATGCACCTGCTGGGCTTCAGCGCGGAGCTGGACCGGGGGAAGGTGGAGCGCTGGGGACGTCTGTACCAGGAGATGCTGCAGGCGCCGAAGACGCGCTCGCGCATCGTGCCGGCCGTCCGCGCCGTCTCGGAGCTGGCGCCGCCGCAGGGCTGGCCACTGGAGGTGTGATCTGGAAGCGAGACGCGAGAAACGGGAGGCGGGATTGTGCCGGCCGGCGACGAGAACCTTGCAGCATCGAGGTAGCTATGGACTTTCGCGATAGCGAGCAGGAAGCGGCGTTCCGACAGCAGGTGCGGAAGTTCATCGACACCGAGCTGCCGGACGAGCTGAGCGGCAGCGCCGGCGGGGGCGCCGTCTTCGGCGGCGGCAGCGGGCGCTACGCGCAGCCGGGGTACTGGCAGGCGCTGAACGGCTGGCTTAAGAACATGAACAAGCACGGCTGGGTGGCGCCGGCCTGGCCGGCGGAATACGGCGGCGGCGGCCTCTCGGTCATCGAGCAGTTCATCCTGAACGAGGAGCTGGCGACGGCGCGGGCGCCGCGCAGCCCGAACGTGATCGCGCTCGGCTGGGTGGGGCCGACGCTGATCCTCTATGGCAGCGAGGAGCAGAAGCAGCAGCACCTGCCGCCGATCCTGAAGAACGAGGCCTTCTGGTGCCAGGGCTTCTCGGAACCGGGCGCCGGCTCGGACCTGGCGTCGCTGCAGACGCGCGCGGTCCGCGACGGCGACGACTACGTGATCAACGGTCAGAAGATCTGGACGTCGGGCGCGCACGGCGCGGGCTGGATGATCCTGCTGGCGCGGACGGACCCGAACGCGCCGAAGCACAAGGGGATCAGCTACTTCCTGCTGAACATGAAGTCGCCGGGGATCACCGTGCGGCCGCTGGTGAACATGGCAGGCAGCCACGACTTCAACGAGGTGTTCTTCGACAACGTGCGGGTGCCGGCCGAGAACCTGATCGGCGAGGAGAACCGCGGCTGGTACATCGGCACGACGACGCTCGACTTCGAGCGCTCCGGCATCGCGACGAGCGTGAGCCACGGCAACACCGTACAGGACTTCGTCGCGTACGCCCGCGAGCACCGCAACGATGCGACGTGCACGATCGGGCACCAGCGGGCGCTGCGCTACGAGCTGGCCGACCGCGCGGTCGAGGCCCAGGTCGAGCGGATGCTGAGCTACCAGGTGATCGGGCTGCAGGCGCGCGGCATCGTGCCCAACCACGAGTCGTCGATCGCGAAGCTCTACTCGAGCGAGCTGGACCAGCGCATCGCGGCGACGGGACTGAAAATGCTGGGGCTGTACGGGCAGCTCCGTCGCGACAGCGAGCACACGCAGATGAACGGCCGGATGGCGTCGTTCTACCTGTACGCCACCTCGAGCACGATCGGCGGCGGGACGAGCGAGGTGCAGCGCAACATCATCGCCCAGCGCGGGCTGTCGATGCCCAGAGGCTAGTTGCTCGTCGCTGGTTGCTCGTTGCTGGTACCGTCAATTCAGGGATGAGACCATGCAGGAAGAACGGTCTGGATACAGAAGATTAGAGGTCTATCAAGTAGCTATGGGTCTCGTTCCGGAGGTGCAGGGGATCATTGCTACGCTGCCTGATGCCGAGCGTTTTGCGCTCGCAAGCCAAATGGCGCGTGCATGCCGCTCCGTCCCCGCGAACATCGCCGAGGGATATGCGAAGAGGCGATCCGCAAAGGAGTTCCGATCCTATCTGACGACGGCCATGGCGTCGGCAAATGAAATCGAGGTGCATTTGACCATGGCCGGCACGCTCGGGTACTTGGATGAGGACACCTGCGCCGAGCTAGTTGGCAAGTACAATATCCTGGGCCGGCAACTGAACCGCCTCATTGCATCTTGGCGGGACGGACCACCGCAGACAAACGCCGAAAAGAACCAGCAACAAGCAACTAGCAACTAGCAACCAGAGGAGCGGCGACATGGACTTCAAGGACAAGCCAGAGGAGGCAGCGTTCCGGCAGGAGGTGCGCGAGTTCCTCACGAACGAGCTGCCGGAACGCTTTCGCGGCATGAGCTTCAGTCCGATGGGCGGCGGCGAAGGCGGCGACCTGCGCTCGCGCTTCGAAGAGCTGAAGGAGTGGCGCACCAAGCTGGCGACCAAGGGCTGGATCGCGCCGGCCTGGCCGGCGCAGTACGGCGGCGCCGGACTGAGCGTGATGCAGCAGTTCATCATGAACGAAGAGTTCGCAGAGGCGCGCGCGCCGCAGGTCGGCGGCATGGGCGTCTCCATGATCGGACCGACGCTGATCATCCACGGCGACGACGACCAGAAGAAGGAGCACCTGGGCCGCATCCTCTCCGGCGAGGTGCAGTGGTGCCAGGGCTTCAGCGAGCCCGGTTCCGGCTCCGATCTCGCGTCGCTACAGACGCGCGCCGTCCGCGACGGCGACGATTACGTGATCAACGGCCAGAAGATCTGGACGTCCGGCGCGCAATACGCGCACTGGATGTTCATGCTGGCGCGCACGGACCCGGAGGCGCCGAAGCACAAAGGGATCAGCTACTTCCTGGTCGACATGAAGGCGCCGGGCGTGACGGTGCGGCCGCTGGTGAACATGGGCGGCAATGCGATGTTCAACGAGGTGTTCTTCGACAACGTGCGGGTGCCGGCCAGCAACCTGGTCGGCGAGGAGAACCGCGGCTGGTACATCGGCACGACGACGCTCGACTTCGAGCGCTCCAGCATCGGCTCGGCGGTCGGCTCGCGGCAGCAGGTCGACGGCTTAATCGCCTTCGCGCGCGGGCACCAGGACGACCACCAGTCGACGCTGGGCTGGCAGTCCTCGGTGAAGTACGAGCTGGCGGACCGGCTGGTGGAGACGCAGGTGGCGAAGATGCTCTCCTACCGCGTCGTCACGATGCAGGCGCGCGGGCTCGTGCCGAACTACGAGGCCTCGATGACGAAGCTCTTCTCATCGGAGCTGGGGCAGCGAATCGCCAGAACGGCGATGAAGGTGACGGGCCTGTACGGTCTGCTCGCGGCGGGCAGCCCGTGGGCGGCGCAGCGAGGCCGCTACGGCGGGATGTACATCCAGACCGTTGCGTCGACGATCGCCGGCGGCACGAGTGAGGTGCAGCGGAACATCATCGCAACGCGCGGCCTCGGGCTGCCACGAGACTAGCGCGGGAACCGGGAACCAGGAGACGGGAACAAGGACGAGGAGCCAACCATGGACTTTCGGGACACGCCAGAAGAAGCCACCTTCCGCACGCAGGTGCAACAGTTCATCAAGACGGAGGCGCCGCAAGCCGCCAAAGGCATGAGCGGCGAAGAGGCGCTGCTCGGCAACTGGGAGCGCAACAAGCAGTGGTTCAAGAAGCTGGCCGACCGGGGCTGGATCGCGCCGGCCTGGCCGAAGGAGTACGGAGGCGCCGGCCTCTCCACGATGGAGCAGTTCATCCTGAACGAAGAGCTGTCGCTGCACCGCGTGGCGAGGCCGCTGCACCTGATCATCGGCCTCGGCATGGCCGGCCCGACGATGATCGTCCACGGCACGGACGAGCAGAAGCAGAAGTACCTGCCGGGCATCCTCGCGGGCGAGGACGTCTGGTGCCAGGGCTACAGCGAGCCGGGGGCCGGCTCCGACCTGGCGTCGCTGCAGACGCGGGCGGTCAAGGACGGCGACGACTACGTGATCAACGGCCAGAAGATCTGGACGACGCTGGCCCACATGGCGAAGTCGATGATCCTGCTCGCGCGCACCGACCCCGATGCGCCGAAGCACAAGGGCATCACCTACTTCATCGTCGATATGAAGTCGCCGGGCGTTACGGTGCGCCCGCTGATGAACATGGCGGAGACGCACGAGTTCAACGAGGTCTTCTTCGACAACGTGCGCGTGCCCAAGGAGAACATTATCGGCGAGGAGAACCGCGGCTGGTATGCGGCGGTGACGACCCTCGACTTCGAGCGGTCGGCGATTGGCAGCGCGATCGGCATGAAGCAGTCGGTCGAGGCGCTGGTCGAGTTCGCGCGGGAGTACGCGAACGACGACCTGAGCGTGCTGAAGCACAACGCATCGATGCGCTACGAGTTGTCGGACCGAATGGTGGAGGTCGAGGTGGGGCGCATGCTCTCGTACCGCGTTGCCAGCTTGCAGAACCGCGGCCTGATCCCGAACTACGAGGCGTCGCTGCTGAAGCTGTACACGACGGAGCTGAACCAGCGCATCGCGCGCACGGGCGTGCGCGTGATGGGGCTGTACGGACAGCTCATGCGCGGCTCCGAGCTGGCGCCGAACAACGGCCGGAGCTGCTACACCTACCTGCGCTCGGTGGCCTACACGATCGAGGGCGGCACGAGCGAGGTGCAGCGCAACATTGTGGCGCAGCGCGGGCTGGGCCTCCCGAGAGACTAGCAGGGGGCTGACAAACAGATGTCTGCCGTTCCCACCCGCGCGCCCAGGAAGGTAATGGAATCTGGGGGGACACCCCCCAGATTCCCGACGGGGGGCTCCGCCCCCTGTACTCCCAGGGACCGGAGTCTTTCAGCATCCTGCCGGGGGCCGGAGAGAACGCTCCAAGCTCAACGTTCGACGTTCGAAGCCGGCGATCCGAGATGTTTATGGGCTTCCAATTGACGGCGGAGCAGCAATGAGCAACCGACAAGGTGTGGGCACAGCAGCGGCCAGGGCGGCCGTGCGCCACGACGCCATGGTCGCCGCGTACGACGCGCAGCGCGCGCGGGTGACGGACTCGCGGCGAGACGCCTGGGCCGGATGCGCGCAGAGCTTCAAGATGGACCCGCGGCGGCCTCTCGATGCGTTGCTCGGCAAGATCGCGTCCTATGTGCGCGTCGACGATGTCTTGATCGACGTCGGGGGCGGCGCCGGGCGGCTCTCGCTGCCGCTGGCGCTGCGCTGCCGCGAGGCGGTGGTCATCGACCCTTCGGCGGGCATGCGCGAGGTGTTTGACGCGACGGCGAAAGAAGCCGGCATCGACAACGCGCGCTTCGTCGGATCCGGCTGGCTCGAGGCCGGCGGCATCACGGGCGATGTCGCGCTCGTCGCGCACGTGACGTACTTCGTTCCCCAGATCGCGCCGTTCATCGAGAAGCTACAGGCCGCGACGCGACGCCGCGTCATCGTCTGCGCGCGGAGCGTGCCACCGCCAAACCAGGTCGCCGGCTTCTTCCGCCTCGCGCACCATGAGGAGCTGGCGCCAGTGCCCGGTCCGAGCGAGCTCCTCGCTGTGCTCGAGGAGCTAGGCATCGCCGCGGAGGTGATCGATATCGGCCCGGCCGCCGCGACCGCGACGGCCGGCGTCGCCGCGACGCGCGAGGATGCGATCCGCAACGAGGTGGAGGCGGCGGTGAAGGCGGGCTGGCTGCACGCGGCCGATGGCCAGCGCCTGGGCAAGCTGATCGACGACCACTTCGACGACCTGTTCGCGGAGACGGAGCGGGGGTTCTGGCGACGCAGCGCGCTCGAGGCGCGCGACCTCCTCATCACATGGGAGACGTCCTAGTGGACTTCACCTTTACGACCGAGCAGGAATCGTTTCGCCGGGAGGTACGGACCTTCCTCGACCAGGAGCTGCCGAGGGACTGGGTCGGCTCCGACAACGCCATCGATGAAGACGCCTTCGAGTTCGGACGGACCTTCCTGAAGAAGCTGGCGCCCAAGCGCTGGATCGCGCCGGCGTGGCCGCAGCAGTACGGCGGCCTGGGCCTCGGGCTGTGGGAGCAGGTCGTCTTCAACGAAGAGATGGCCTACCGGCGGGCGCCGGTGATCAACCTGCCTGCGGTCGGCTACCTGGGCCCGACGATCATGATGTACGGCTCGGAGGAGCAGAAGGCGCAGCACCTCGGCGGGATCACATCGGGCGACGTAATCTGGTGCCAGGGCTACAGCGAGCCAGGCTCCGGCTCTGACCTGGCGTCGCTGCAGACGCGCGCCGTCATCGACGGCGACGACTTCGTGATCAACGGACAGAAGATCTGGACGAGCCAGGCCCACTACGCCGACTGGATCTTCCTGCTCGCGCGCACGGACCCGGACGCGCCGAAGCACAAGGGGATCAGCTACTTCCTGGTCGACATGAAGTCGCCGGGCATCAGCGTGCGCCCGCTGGTCAACCTGGCAAACGGCCACGGGTTCAACGAGGTGTTTTTCGACAACGTGCGCGTGCCGCGCTCCGGGTTGCTCGGCGAACTGAACCGGGGCTGGTACATGGCGACGACGACGCTCGACTTCGAGCGGTCGTCGGTGGCGACGTCCGCGGGCTACCGGCGCTTGCTCGAGGAGCTGCTGGCGTTCGTAGTAGAGACGCGCATCGGCTACGATCCGATGGTGCGACACCGTCTGGCCGACTTGTGGGTGGAGTACAACATCGTGCGGTTCCTCGCCTATCGAGTGGTCTCGCTGCAGGCGCAGGGCATCGTGCCGAACTACGAGGCGTCGGTGGTGAAGGTGTTCAACTCGGAGTACAACCAGCGCATCTCGCGGGCGGGGCTGCAGATGCTGGGCCTCTACGGCCAGCTCGCACCGCAGTCGCCCTACGCGAGGCTGCGCGGGCGCCTCGAGAGCTCGTACCTGACGTCGGCCGGCTCCACGATCGCCGCCGGCACAAGCGAGATCCAGCGGAACATCATCGCGACGAGAGGGCTGGGGTTGCCGAGAGGCTAGGTTGAGAAGTTCGATGAACGTCGAACATCGAGGGAGCGAGTAATGGAATTTATAGATGCACCCGAAGACGCAGCGTTCCGGCAGGAGGTGCGCGACTTCCTGTCGAAGGAACTGCCCGCGGACCTCCGCCAGCCGGATGAGGCCGTTCTCGGCGTCGGCACGGGCGAAGAGGTGCGCGACAAGACGTGGCTGAAGACGCTGGCCAAGCGCGGCTGGGTCGCGCCGGCGTGGCCGAAGGAGTACGGCGGCGCGGGCATGACCAGCATGCAGCAGTTCGTCTACAACGAGGAGCTGGCGCGCGCGCGGGCGCCGCGGCCAAACTTCCTTGCGATCGGGCTGATCGGGCCGACGATCATCGTGCACGGCAACGACGAGCAGAAGAGGGAGTACCTCTCCGGCATCCTCTCGGGCGACGTCTACTGGTGTCAGGGCTTCAGCGAGCCGGAGTCTGGCTCCGACCTGGCGTCGCTGCAGACGCGCGCCGTCGTCGACGGCGACGACTTCGTGATCAACGGGCAGAAGATCTGGACGTCCGGCGCCCACCGCGCCGACCGGATGATGCTGCTCGCGCGCACGGACCAGGACGCGCCGAAACACAAGGGGATCAGCTGCTTCATCATCGACATGCACGCGCCGGGCGTCTCCGTCCAGCCGCTGACGAACATGGCGGAGATGCACAGCTTCAACCAGGTCTTCTTCGACAACGTGCGCGTGTCCAAGAAGGACATGCTCGGCGAGCTGAACCGCGGCTGGTACGTCGCTACGACGACGCTCGACTTCGAGCGCTCGGGCATCATTAACGCGATCAGCCTGCAGCAGCTCCTCGCCGAGATCGTTGAGGCGACCCGGCCGTTCTATCGCAAGACCAAGAACGCCCACGCCCGCCACGAGCTGGCCGACCGCGCGATCGAGACGCAGATCTCGATCATGCTCTCGTACCGCGTGGCGAGCATGCAGGTGAAGGGCCTGATCCCGAACCAGGAGGCCTCGATCACGAAGCTCTTCGGCTCGGAGCTGGCGCAGCGCATCGGCAGGACCGCGATCAACCTGGCGGGGCTGTTCGGGCAGCTCGGGCCGGACTCGCCCTACGCGCCGATGCAGGGCCGCATCGAGCGGATGTACCGCGTGCAGGTCGGCTCGACGCTGGCCGGCGGCACGAGCGAGATCCAGCGCTCGATCATCGCGCAGCGCGGGCTCGGCTTACCAAGAGAGTAGGATCTGTGATGACGTGTTCGAAGTTCGAGGTTCGAAGGTCGAAGCAGCTGGAATCGAGGGGTCTCAGCCATCTTCGTGCAACTTCGAACATCGAGCTTCGAACGTCGAGGAATCGACGGCATGGTTAGTGCTCTTGCAAACCGTCACTGCGTGCCATGCGAGGGCGGCACGCCGCCGATGGCACGGGAGCAGGCACAGGCGCTGCTCGCGCAGGTGCCGGGCTGGAACCTGATCGAGGGCGCGCCGCTGAAGATCGCGCGTTCGATCAATCTGAAGGACTTCGCGCAGGCGGTGGCGTTCGTGAACAGCGTCGCGGCGCTCGCGGAGGCGGAAGGCCATCACCCGGACTTCTGCGTCTCCTGGAACCGCGTGCGGCTCGAGCTGTTCACGCATGCAATCGGCGGGCTGTCCGAGAACGATTTCATCATGGCAGCGAAGGTTAGTGCACTACAGGAGGCGGGGCGAGGAGAAGCTAGAGGCTAGAGTCTGGAGGCCAGAGGAGGAGAGGCGCGTTCCAGCGTCGAGCTTCCAGCCTCCAACCAGTACAAGGAACATTTGGAAAGGAGCACAACACATGGACCTGGGACTGAGCGAAGAGCAGGAGATGCTCAAGAACTTCGCGCGCGACTTCCTGGAGAAGGAGTGCCCGGAGAAGCACGTGCGCGAGATGGAGGAGGACGAGCAGGGCTACTCGCCGGAGCTCTGGAAGAAGATGACGGAGCAGGGCTGGCAGGGGCTGATCGTGCCGGACCAGTACGGCGGCACCGGCATGGGCTTCATCGACCTGATCATCCTGGTCGAGGAGTTCGGCCGCGCGCTCGTGCCGGGCCCGTTCGTCCCGACGGTCGTCGGCGGCGCCATCGCGTTGCTGGAGGCGGGCTCGGACGCGCAGAGGCAGCAGTACCTGCCGAAGATCGCGTCGGGCGAGCAGATCTGGACGCTCGCCTTCACCGAGCCGTCGGCGCGCTTCGACGCTGAGGGCGTCGAGCTGGCGGCGAAGGCGGAGGGCGACACTTTCGTCCTCAACGGCACGAAGCTCTTCATCCGCGACGCGCACGTCTCGGACTACATGACGGTCGTCGCGCGCACGAAGCAGGGCAAGGACGCGACGGACGGCATCACGCTGCTCATCGTCGACAGCAAGAGCCCCGGAATCTCGTTCACGCAGCTCAAGACGATCGCCGCCGACAAGCAGTGCGAGGTGAAGTTCGAGAACGTGAAGGTGCCGAAGGCGAACGTCATCGGCCAGGTGGACAAAGGCTGGGGCGTGTTCGAGCGCATCGCGCGCAAGGGCACCGTGATTGAGTGCGCGTACCTGGTCGGGCTGGCGCAGAAGGACTTCGAGATCAGCGTCCAGTACGCGAAGGACCGCATCCAGTTCGGCCGGCCGATCGGCA
>Ga0326597_10000373_pt1 | contig 82048 bp, 76 predicted proteins | sample RVTome_12_FD_203789 | JGI IMG/M metagenome (GOLD analysis project Ga0326597, IMG submission 203789) | Soil microbial communities from uranium-contaminated site in the Upper Colorado River Basin, Wyoming, United States - RVT100D185 | ecosystem: Environmental > Terrestrial > Soil > Contaminated >...
AGCGTGATCGGGGCGGGACGACGAGTCATGGTGTTCTCCTTCCAGTGCGAATCACCGCAAGTGAATCACCAAAGCCACAAGACCGGAACCACTCCACGAGTCGTCAGTTCAGCCGGGCTGTACTAGGATATGTGCAATGAGCTGGCAGCCTGAGATCGACGAGTTGCGGCGCCGTGAGGCGCTGGCGCGGCGCATGGGCGGGACGGAAAAGGTCGACCGCCACCACAATCAGGGCAAGCTGACGGTGCGCGAGCGCGTTGACCGGCTGCTCGATGCGGCCTCGTTCCACGAGATCGGCGCGCTCGCCGGCAAGGCCAGTTACGATGAGACCGGTCGGCTCAGCGAATTCGTGCCCGCCAACCTGGTCATCGGCCGCGGCCGCCTCGACGGCCGGCCGGTGGTCGTCGCCGGCGACGATTTCACCGTCCGCGGCGGCGCCAACGATGCCGGCATTCGCGAGAAGATGATCCAGGCCGAGCAGATGGCCAACGAGCTGCGCCTGCCGCTGGTCCGCCTGGTCGACGGCACCGGCGGCGGCGGCTCGGTGAAGACGCTGGAGATGGAAGGCCGCACCTACGTGCCCGCGGTCCGCGGCTGGAATTTCGTCATCGATAACCTGTCGACGGTGCCGGTGGTGGCCCTGGCGCTCGGCTCGGTGGCCGGGCTGGGTGCGGCCCGCGTCGCCGCCAGCCACTATTCGGTGATGGTCAAGGAGACCTCGCAGATGTTCGTCGCCGGCCCGCCGGTGGTCGCCCGCGTCGGCCAGAACCTGAGCAAGAACGAGCTCGGCGGCAGCGACATCCACACCCGCAACGGCGCCGTCGACGACGAAGTCGAGAACGAGGAGGCCGCCTTCGCGGCGGCGCGGCGCTTTCTCTCCTACCTGCCGCCCTCGGTGTACGAGGTGGCCGCGCGCGGCGAGCCCAGCGACGACCCGGCGCGGCGCGAGGAGTGGCTGATCGAAGCGATCCCGCGCGATCCGCGCAAGGTCTATCGCATGCGCCGGATCATCGAGGCCCTGGTCGACCAGGGCAGCTTTTTCGAGATCGGCCGCAAATGGGGCCGGCCGGCGATCACCGGTCTCGCCCGCTTCGACGGCTGGCCGGTGGCATTGCTGGCGAGCGATCCGCACTTCTATGGCGGCGCCTGGACCGCAGACGCGTCGCAGAAAGTGATGCGTTTCGTCGACTTGGCCGAGACCTTCCACCTGCCGGTGGTGCACCTGGCCGACATCCCGGGCTTTCTGATCGGCCGCGAGGCCGAGGAGGCGGCGACCATCCGCCACGGCGTCCGCGCGATGGCGGCGGTGGGGCAGGCGACGGTGCCGTGGTGCGCGGTCCTGGTCCGCAAGGTCTACGGCGTCGCCGGCGCGGCGCACATGAATTCCGCCCGTTTCAATGTGCGCTATGCCTGGCCCTCGGGCGACTGGGGCTCGCTGCCGATCGCCGGCGGCCTGGAGGCGGCCTACAAGGCCGAGCTGGAGCGGGCGCCGGACCGCGAGGCCAAGCTGAGGGAGATCGAGGCGCGGCTGGAGCGCTTCCGTTCGCCGTTTCGGACCGCGGAAGCCTTCCTGATCGAGGAGATCATCGACCCCCGCGACACCCGCCCGCTGATCTGCGAGTTCGCCAACCTGGCGGCACCGCTGCGCACCCCGGGCCGGCCCGGCTTCGGTACCCGCCCCTAGCCGTAAGCGCCGGCGCCGGCCGGGCTGCGAGCGACGCAGGCCCTTTTGCCGACGCCGCGCCGCAATTTTTTCGGGCCGGCGTGTCGGCGCGACTACTGCGCGGCACTCAAGGTCGCGCAAGCATGACCTTGCAAGCTCAGCGATCCAAGGCCTCGGCCAGAACGCGGGCGACGTGCAGCGCCCGGCGGCCCGCGCCGTCGCGGATCTGCTGGCGGCAACTGGTGCCGGAGGCGACGATCAGGACCGCCTGGTCGGCGCCGCGCACCGCCGGCAGCAGGGACAGCTCGCCCATGGCCAGCGAAGTCTCGTAATGCTCGGCCTCGTAGCCGAAGGCGCCGGCCATGCCGCAGCAGCTCGAGTCCACGGTCTCGACCTTGAGTTCCGGGACCAGGCGCAGGGCCGTCTCGACCGCGTCCATGGCGCCGAAGGCCTTCTGGTGGCAGTGGCCGTGCAGCAGCGCCCGGGTGGCCAGCGGCTTCAGCGCCAGACTCTCCGCACTCAGCGTCTCGGCGACGTACTCCTCGAACAGGCGGGCCCGGACCGCCAACGCCTTGCTGGCGGCACCGGGCAGCAGCACCGTGAACTCATCGCGCAGGGTCAGCAGGCAGGACGGTTCCAGGCCGACGACCGGCAGACCGCGCTCGACGAAGGGCGTCAGCGCATCGAGCGTGCGCCGTGCCTCCTCCCGCGCCTCCTCGACCAGGCCCTGGCTCAGAAAGGTGCGCCCGCAGCACAACGGCCGGCCGCCGGCCGCGGCGCGGATGATGGCGACCTTGCGGCCCGCCGCCCGCAGCACCGCCAGCGCGGCCCGCAGGTTCTCGGGCTCGAAATAGCTGTTGAAGGTGTCGGCCAGCAGCACCAGGTCGGCATCGCGCAACGAGGCCTGCTCGCGAAACACGTCGCGCCGCCACTGCGGCAGCCGGCGGCGGGCAGCGAAGCCGGTCAGCCTCTCGCTCAGCGCCGCCAGCGCCGGCACGCGGTCGCGCAGGTTCATCAGCCCGGCGGCGCGCGCCGCCCAGGGCGCGTAGCGCGGCAGATAGGCGATCAGCCGCTGCCGGCGGGTCAGGCCGTGACGGCGGCGGTAGTGGTGCTGAAACTCGATTTTCATGCGCGCCATGTCGACGCCGGTCGGGCACTCGCGCTTGCAGCCCTTGCAGCTGATGCAGAGGTCCATGGTCTCGCGCATCTCGTCGCCGAGCAGGGCCTCGGGGCCCAGCTGGCCCGAGATCGCCAGCCTTAGCGTGTTGGCCCGGCCGCGCGTCAGGTCGCGCTCGTTGCCGGTGATGCGGAAGGACGGGCACATGACGCCACCCGCCGCCTTGCGGCAGGCGCCGTTGTTGTTGCACATCTCCACGGCCCCGGCGAAGCCGCCCCATTCCGACCAGTCCAGCGCGGTCTCGATGGCCGCGGCGCGGTAGCCGGGCTTGTAGCGGAACAGCGAGCGGTCATCCATCTTCGGCGGACGGACGATGCGGCCCGGATTGAAGCGATCGGCAGGATCGAAGCGGTCCTTGACGTCCTCGAAGGCGCGGGTCAGCCGCGACCCGAACATCGCCTCATGGAACTCCGAGCGGACGATGCCGTCGCCGTGCTCGCCGGAATGCGAGCCCTTGTACTCGCGCACCAGGGCAAAGGCCTCCTCGGCGACAGCGCGCATCTTCTTGACCTCGGCCGGATCCTTCAGGTTGAGGACCGGGCGCACGTGCAGGCAGCCGACCGAGGCGTGCGCGTACCAGGTGCCCTTGGTGCCGTGCTTCTCGAATACCCGGTTCAGGCGGTCGGTGTAGTCGGCCAGGTCGGGCAGGGCCACGGCGCAGTCCTCAATGAACGAGACCGGCTTGCCGTCGCCTTTCATCGACATCATGATGTTGAGGCCGGCCTTGCGCACCTCCCAGACCTCGCGCTGCAAGGCGGCATCGGTGATGGCCAGGACGCCGCCGGCAAAGCCCAGCTCCGCCATCAGCTCTTCCAGGCGGTGCAGGGCCTGGACCTGTGGTGCCTGTTCCTCGCCGGCAAATTCGACCAGCAGCAGCGCCTCCGGCTCGCCAACGACGAACCGCTCGATCGTGCGGGCGAAGGCGGGGATGGCGCGGGCCAAGTCGATCATGGTGCGGTCGACCAGCTCGACCGCGGCGGGTCCCAGCTCGACGATGTGCTGGGTCGCCGCCATCGCCTGATAAAAGCCGGGGAAGTGGCAGACACCCAGGGTCCGGGCCGGCGGGATCGGCTGCAGCGCCAGCTCGATCGCGGTCGAGAAGGCCAGCGTGCCCTCCGAGCCGACCAAGATGTGCGCCATGTTGTGACCCTCTGGCCCCAACATGTCGAGGTTGTAGCCGCCGACGCGACGCAACAGCTTCGGCCACCTGGCCGCCAGCTCATCGGCCTCGCGCGCGGCGATGGCGCGCAGGTCGCCGACCAGGGCGCGGTACTCCGGGCGATTGTCGAGGGCGTCGAGCGCCGCCGGCACCGGGCCGAAGTGGCAGCTCTCGCCCGAGGCCAGGACGGCATCGATGGCGGCGACGTTGTGCACCATGTTGCCGTAACGGATCGAGCGCGAGCCGCAGGAATTGTTGCCGGTCATGCCGCCGATGGTGGCCTGGCTGGAGGTCGAGACGTCGACCGGGAAGAACAGGCCATGCGGCTTCAGATAGGCGTTCAGCCGGTCGAGCACGATGCCGGGCTCGACCCGCACGCGCCGGGCCTCGCGGTCCAGGCTCAAGACCCGGTTCAGGTGCTTGCTGGTGTCGATCACCAGGGCCCGGTTGACGGTCTGCCCACACTGCGAGGTGCCGCCGCCCCGGGGCAGCACCGGGACCTCCTCGTCGTTGGCGACGGCGATGGCGCGGACCACGTCCTCGGCACTCTTCGCGATCACCACGCCGATTGGCTCGACCTGGTAGATCGAAGCGTCGGTGCTGTAACGGCCACGGCTGAAGGCGTCGAACAGCACTTCGCCCTCGAGCTCGGTCCGCAGGCGCCGAGCGAGCCGGCCGTCGCCGATCCTCGAGCCACCCGCCGCCGCGCCCTCGCCCATGATGTCCGGAAACCCCTAAGCGCTGTTCAGACGGCGACCTTTATGGCACAACTCGCACGCTACCGACAGCCATACGGGAGTGCGCCATGCCTCGCGCCGCCGGTCGACATTTCCTGCAGATTCCCGGGCCGACGAACGTGCCCGACCGGATCCTGCGCGCCATCGACAACCCCACCATCGACCATCGCGGCCCCGGCTTCCAGAGGCTCGCAGGCGAGGTGCTGGAAGGGCTGCGGCAGATCTTCAAGACCACGGGTCCGGTGCTGATCTTCCCGGCGTCCGGCACCGGCGCCTGGGAGGCGGCGTTGGTCAACACCCTCAGCCCCGGCGACCGGGTGCTGATGTACGAGACCGGGCATTTCGCCACGCTCTGGCGCGGCCTCGCCGAAAAGCTGGGCCTGGCGCCCGAGTTTCTCGACGGCGACTGGCGCAGCGGCGCCGATGCGGCACGGCTCGAGGCGCGCCTCGCCGAGGATAGACGGCACGAGATCAAGGCGGTCTGCGTCGTCCACAACGAGACCTCGACCGGCGTCGCCAGCCGCATCGCCGAGGTGCGCCAGGCGATCGACCGGGTCGGCCACCCGGCGCTCTACATGGTCGACACCATCTCCTCGCTGGCCTCGATCGACTACCGGCATGACGAGTGGGGCGTCGACGTCACCGTCGGCGGCTCGCAGAAGGGGCTGATGCTGCCGCCGGGCCTCAGCTTCAACGCGGTCAGCGAGAAGGCGCTTGCCGCCACCCAGGGCGCGCGCCTGCCCCGCGCCTATTGGGACTGGGAGGCGATGCTGGGCGCCAACGCCTCGAACCTGTTTCCCTACACGCCGGCGACCAACCTGCTGTTCGGCCTGAAGACGGCGATCGAGATGCTGCTGGAGGAGGGGCTGGACCAAGTCTTCCGCCGCCACGACCGCATGGCCGAGGCGACCCGCGCGGCGGTCCAGGCCTGGGGCCTGGAGGTGCTGGCCCGGCTGCCGGAGGAATACTCGAGCTCGCTGACCGCGGTGCTGATGCCCGAGGGCCACGACGCCGACGTCTTCCGCCAGGTGGTCCTGGAGCACTTCAACATGTCGCTGGGCAACGGCCTCGGCAAGCTTGCCGGCCGGGTCTTCCGCATCGGCCACCTGGGCGACTTCAACGAACTGATGCTCGCCGGCACGCTGTCTGGCGTCGAGATGGGGCTGTCGCTGGCCGGGGTGCCGCACCAGTCGGGCGGCGTCAGCATCGCCCTGAAGCGGCTCGTGCAGTCGGCTTCGGCGCCGTAGCCCTACTGCTGGCGCAGCCTCGGGTCCAGGATGTCGCGCATGGCGTCGCCGAACAGATTGAAGGCGAAGACGGCGAGCGTGATCGCCAGGCCCGGGAAGATCGGCACCCAGGGCGCGCTCTCGGCGTATTCCTCGGCGCCGCCCTGCAGCATCAGGCCCCAGGCGGCGATCGGCTCCTGCACGCCCAGGCCGAGGTAGGACAGCGAGGCCTCGAGCAGGATCGCCTGGCCCATGAAGGCGGTCAGCATGATCAGGAATGGCGCCATCACGTTCGGCACCATGTGGCGCAGGATGATGCGGCTGTGCGAAAAGCCGCAGGCGCGGGCCGCGTCGATATAGGGAATCTCGCGGATCGCCAGCGCGTTCGAGCGTACCACGCGCGCGCATTGCGGGATGAACGGGATGGTGATGGCGATGATGACGTTCTGCGTGCCGGTGCCCAGCACGGCGACGATCGCCAGCGCCAGGATGATCAGCGGGAAGGCCATGAAGACGTCCATGACCCGCTGAAAGATCAGGTCGAACTTGCCGCCGAAATAGGCGCTGGCGACGCCCAGGACGAGGCCAATCGAGGAGCCGACGAAGGAGGCGACGAAGCCGACGAAGAGCGCCGTGCGGGCGCCATAGACGATGCGGGTGAAGATGTCGCGGCCGAACTGGTCGGTGCCCAGCAGGAACTCCAGGTTCGGCGCCTCCAGCATATGCTCGAACATGTTGGCTTCGGGGTGGTACCTGGTCAGCCATTCGGCGAAGATCGACATCACCACCATCAGCAGCACGATCAAGGCCCCGGCTGCGCCCAAGGGCTGACGACGGATCGTGTGCAGCAGCCGCTTGCCCAGAGGTTGTCGTTCCGGCAGGGATTCGACGGCCGCGACGTCGCTGCTTATCACGGTCATGACAGGGCTTCCTCAAGCATAGCGGATCCGCGGATCGAGCCAGGCGTAAAAGATGTCGACCAAGAAGTTGACGATGACGAAGATCACGGCGACCAGCATCACCAGCTGCTGGGTCAGCACGAAATCGTGATTCTCCACTGCCTCGACGAACAGCTTGCCGAGACCGTTCAGGTTGAAGACCTGCTCGGTCACCACCAGGCCACCCATCAGGAAGGCGAACTCGATGCCGACGATGGTCACCACCGGCAGCATCGCGTTCTTCAGCGCGTGGCGGTTGATGATCACCTTCTCCAACAGGCCCTTGGCCCGGGCCGTGCGCACGTAGTCCTCGCGCAGCACCTCGAGCAGGGCCGAGCGGGTCATCCGCGTCGCTACCGCCGAGTAGCGGTAGCCCGTCGCCACCGCCGGCCAGAACAGCTGGGCGAAGTTGCCGAACGGGTCTTCGAACGGCGAGACATAGTCGATCGGCGGCATCCAAGGGGTGCCGAACCACGCCTGCGTATAGATCAGCAGGCCGAGTATGATCAGGATGCCGAGCCAGAACGAGGGCATGGCGATGCCAGCGATGGAGAAGGTCCTGACGGCGTAGTCGACCCAGGTGTCCTGTCGCACCGCGGAGATCGTGCCCAGCGGGATCGCCAGGACGACCGAGATCACCGTGGTCATGATCGCCAGTTGCAGCGACAGCTTGAACCTGAGCGCGATCTCGTCCACCACCGGCTTCGAGGTCCACATCGACGTGCCGAGGTCGAAGGTGAAATATCCACCGATGAAGCTGAAGAACTGCACGATTTTCGGATCGTTGAGGCCCAGGTTCTCCTTGCAGATCTCGATGGCCTCTTGGTCGACGAACATGCCCGTGCCGAGGAACCTGACCTCGCAGACGTCGCCCGGCGCCACCCGGAGCACCAAGAAGACCAATACCGCCGCCCCAAACAACGTCGGGATCATCAGCAGCAACCGGTTGACGACGTATTTATACATTGCTGGGTGTCCCCCGCCTCGACCCGAGCGTTGCCCGCCTGCCGCCGGAAGGCGGCAGGCGGGAACGACGGAACGCTACACGAGTTGCCCTACTTGTCCAGCCAGACCGTGTCGAGCTGCTGGTTCAGGTAGTGGCTGGGCGCGATCTTCCAGCCCTTCACATAGGACCGGTGCGGGTTGATCTTGTACCACCACAAGGCATGCGCCGAATGCGCGCCGGTGTCCAAGACCACCGTTTCGTACTGGCGCATAAGCTCGCGCTGCTTTGTCGGTTCCGGCTCGCGGCTCATCACCTCGAGTATTTCCCGCGGCTTCGGGTCGTCGCAGTGCGTGTAGTTGTTGTACTCGCCGCAAAGATACTTGGCGACGTCCGCGATCGGGTTGACCACCGACTGGCAGGCGGCCTCGACGCCGACCTGATAGTCCTTGGTCTTGCGGAACTTGTCGTACCACTGGGCGGTCGGCACCGCCTTCTGCGTTACCTCAAGCCCGATTTGCCGCCACTGGTCGATGAGCCAGGTGCCGACGATTTTGTATGGCTGGTCGACGGCGCGGTTGTGCAGGTCGAACTTCAAATTCTCCTGCCCGGCCTCCTTCAAGAGGCGCTTCGCCTCCTCGCGCGATTTCTTGATGTCCGGCCAGTAGCCGACCATCTGCTCCAGCTCGGCCTTGGTCGCCGCCAGCGGATGGTTCGGGAAGACGATGCCACCGACGGTCTTCACGATGGCGATCTGCGAGATGTAATCCGAGCCACCCCAGCGGTCGACCGCCAGGGTCAGGGCCCGGCGCACGCGCACGTCGTCGAACGGCTTGACCAGGTGGTTGAAGCCGATCAGGTTGCCGCAGTTCCAGTCGCTCTCCTGCACCGTGATCTGGTCGCCCAGGGCGGCGACGAGGTCGTCACGCGCCTTCGGCGGGAAGCCGCGAAACTCGATCGCCGCGCGGTCGCCGCGGATCGCCTGCAGGCGCACCGCCATCTTCGGCGCGATGATCGCCTTGTAGCCGTCGAGGTAGGGCTGGCCCTTGTGGTGATAGCCATCGTACCTGGCGCCCTCGATGTAGGCGCCGGCCTCGTGGCGGACGAACTTGAAGGGACCGGTGCCATTGACGTTGGTCTTGTGCCACTCGTAGCCGTGCTCGTCCAGATCCTTCTTGGAATAGATCCAGTTGAAGGGCGTGGCCATCGCCGGCATGAAGGCGCCAGTCGGGTACTTCAGCCGGATCAGCAAGGTCGTCGGGTCCGGCGCCTCGATGGTATCGACCATCGAGAAGAAGGCCTTGCGCGAGCTCGGCACGCCCTCGGGCGGGAAGACGATCTTGTCCAGGCTCGCCTTGACGTCGGCCGAACTCAACGGCGTGCCGTCATGGAACTTGACGCCGGTGCGGATCTTGAAGGTGTAGGTCTTGCCGCCGTCGGTCGGTTCCGGGATGCTGCCCTCGCAGAGATCGCAGACGAAGTCCGGCGACGATGGGTTCTCCGGGTTGACGCGGATCAGGAGGCTGTACATCGGCGAGAATGGATGAATGACGCCGAACGTCGTCTCCTGGTGCGCATCGTAGGACGGCGGGTTGCTGGGGACGACGTATTCGAGGATGCCGCCCTTCTTTGCCATCTGGGCATCGGCGATGGTGGCGGCGCCCAACCCCAGCGCCGCACCCAGGCCGAGTGCCGTTAATTTCGTCAGCACGCGTTTCATGTTACGGTCTCCTTCTCCCTGCTCCATTAATTCGACACTTTCTTTCGGCCATCGTAGCGGCTCTTGGCCGCCCTGACGATTCTCAAATTTGGCCGCACGCGACCCAGTGTCCGGGCCTGAGTTCCCGCAGTTCGGGCACCTGACGGCCGCAGTCCTCGACCGCCATCGGACAGCGCGGATGAAAGACGCAGCCGCTCGGCGGGTTGATCGGGCTCGGCACCTCGCCCTTGACCACCTGATGCGCCCGCTGCGCCTCGACCCTGGGATCAGGCACGGGCACCGCAGCCAGCAGCGCCTGGGTGTAGGGGTGCAGGGGGTTGTCGAAGAGCTCGTCGGAATCCGCGAGCTCGACAATCTTGCCGAGATACATCACCGCCACGCGATGACAGAGGTGGCGAACCACGCTCAGGTCGTGGGCGATGAACAGATAGGTCAGATTGAACTCCTCGCGCAGATCCTCCAGCAGATTGATGACCTGCGCCTGGATCGAGACGTCGAGGGCCGAGACCGCTTCGTCGCAGATGATGAACTCAGGGTTCATCGACAGCGCCCGGGCGATGCCGACGCGCTGCCGCTGGCCGCCGCTCATCTCGTGCGGATAGCGGTCGGCCATCATCGGGTTGAGGCCGCAGACGTGCAGCAGATGCGCCACCCGTTCCCGCCGCTTCGCCTTATCTGGGACGAGGCCGTGCACCTTCATCGGCTCGGCGATGATGTCGCCGACCTTCATGCGCGGGTTCAGCGACGAGTACGGATCCTGGAAGATCACCTGGATGCGCTCGCGCAGTTGATTCAAGGAGCCGCGATCCAGGGTCGTCAGCTCCCGGCCGTCGTAGATGATTTCGCCTTCGGTCGGCTTCTCGAGCTGCAGGATGCAGCGCCCGGTGGTCGACTTGCCGCAGCCGGACTCGCCGACGAGGCCGAGGGTCTCGCCGCGGCGCACGTCGAAACTGATGCCGTCGACCGCCTTGACCTGGGCCACCGCGCGCTTCAGCAGGATACCCTCGGTCACGGGGAAATACTTCACCAGTCCCTTGACCTGCAGCAGGGTATCGTCCGCCGGCGCCGCCTGCGTGCGCTCCAACGCTGTCTGGGCCACGTTCACGACGCCTTCCGCATGGCTGAAGCGACGGCCTCGCTCTGCCAACACGCCGCCAGATGCCCTTCGCTGACGGGATCAAGCGGCGGGAACTCGGTGGCGCAGCGGTCGACGGCAAAGACGCAGCGCGGCCGGAACGAGCAGCCTTTGTCAAGCCGGGTCAGGTCCGGCGGTTGGCCCTCGATCGGCACCAGACGCTCGCCGCGGCGTTGGTCCAGCCGGGGCACGGAGCGCAGCAGGCCCAGCGTGTAGGGGTGGTGCGGACGATGGTAGATGTCCATCGCGTTGCCACGCTCGATGATCTTGCCGGCATACATGACGTTGACCCGATTGGCATAGCGGGCGACGACGCCGAGGTTGTGGGTGATCAGGATCAGGGCGACGCCGAGCCGCTTCGTCAGGTCCTTCATCAGCTCGAGGATCTGCGCCTGAATGGTGACATCGAGCGCGGTAGTCGGCTCGTCGGCGATGATCAGCTTCGGCTCGCAGGCCAGCGCCATGGCGATCATGACCCGCTGGCGCATGCCCCCCGACAGATGGTGGGGATACTGGGCCAAGCGCCGGTCGGCATCCGAGATCCCGACCAGGCGCAACAGCTCGCGCGCCCGCTCCATGGCTTTCTCGTTGCTGACGCCAAGGTGATGCTCCAGGGTCTCGGTCAGCTGCCGCCCGATCGTCAGCACCGGATTGAGCGAGGTCATCGGCTCCTGGAACACCATGCCGATGTGATGGCCGCGGATGCCGCGAATCTCCTGGTCGCTCATCTCCAGCAGATTCTGTCCCATGAACCGGATGCTGCCGTCGACGATGCGCCCCGGCGGATCAGGTATCAGGCGCAGGATCGACAACGCGCTCACCGACTTGCCGCAGCCGGATTCGCCAACGATGGCGACGGTCTCGCCCTCGTCGACGTTATAGGAAATACCGTCGACGGCCCGGACGACACCGGCCGAGGTGAAGAACTGCGTCCGCAGGTTCTCTATCTCAAGTAAATGCGCCACGGTCCTCCCTGCGCGGACAATTGCCGCATGGCATTGTTATGTCGCTTTCGCTGCCCCTGACGGCGCCTCGTCCTGGGCGCCCCGACGGTAGAGACCGTCCGCCGGGATGTCAATTACCCAAGTCGGACCTGCTCGCCAGCATCTCAGGCCCCGGCCGCAAGGGCAGGACCGGTCCCGCGCCGCCGTCCTCGGAGGGCGCCTCGACCAGTCGGTCGCCGCCGATCTCGCGCACCAATTTGGCCCGGATGGCCCGGGCGAAGTCCTCGAAATCAGTGGCGTCGATGAGGAAGGCGCCCTCGCCGCCGATCACGTGGGCGCTGTAGTAGCGATCGAGCTCCGGTTCCTCGTTGAGGATGACCAGGCCGTTGACGGTAATGCCGGCGGCGAGCGCCGCGGCGCGGGCGTCGCTCGGCGCGATGCCGACGTTGGCGTGGCCGTCGCCGGAAACGTCGATGACGCGCCGCGCGCCCTCATAGCCGCTCGCCTCGAACATTTCGGTGGCAATGCGGATGGCCTCGCCCAGCGCGGTGCCGCTGTTTTCGCCGAGCCGCAGGCTGCGGTCGATCGCGGCCGCTACGGTTTCGGCGCCGGCGGCATCCATGACCAGAAGCCAAGGCACCATGGTGGCGTGTTCGCCGACGCCGCCCCATTGGAACAGGCTGACGGCGACCCCCCGGGGGGCGAAGTTGACGATCGTTTCGATCACCTCCCGGCTACGGAACGCCTGGGCCAAACCCTGCATTTGCAGCTGATACTCGCGGCGGCTGATGCTGGAGGAAACGTCGACCGCCAGCACCAGCTCGAGGTCGACGGTGACGGCGGCAGCCGAACGCACCGGCGCGGGGGCCGACAGCAGCACCGCCAGCAACCCGGCCGCTACCCGGCGCCGGGCACGCCCATCGCGCCACGGAGGCGCCGCGGCAACCTTCGGTTGACCCGCCGCCGTGCTTGTCCGAGAATCCGCCATTGCGCCCGATTACCTATGCTTCGGGGGTCCCGCGCACGAGACCGGAGAGCGCATCATGCCGAAATGGCTCGCCACCGTCATCGCCACCTGCCTTTGCCTCGCCTCTGGCGGCGCCCTTGCCGGAGCGCCACAGATCCTGGCCCTGATCGAAACCCCGGCCCCCGTGCCGCTCGCCTGCGAGGTCGCCTCCTGTCGGGCCGAGCTCAGTGCCTTCTGCCTGCAACAAGCGAGTCAGGCGCCTGGGCACGGCACCCCGTATGTGGTCGCTGGTTCGGGTAGCCTTGATTTGATTCTGCGGGACGCCGAAGGCAAGCAGCGCCGGGTTCCAGCCATCGATCACCTGGAGATTGCCAGCGTCCGCGGCTATGCCGCGGTCAGCGTCGGGCTCTCGCGCCAGCGCCTGACGGCACTGGGGGCGACCTCGGCGCTGGTCGCCGTCGGCAAGGAGGTCTCGTTGTTGCCGCGCAGCCTGGCCGCAGAGCGGGACGTCACGCGCGATCCCGACGTCGCCCTGGCGACCGGAACGTGGCGTCGCATCGGCAGCCAGGTCGTCGAGGCCGGCGGTGCGGCGATCGACGCGGTGCGGGCGACCAACGCGCTGATCAACCTGCTGCCCGGCCACGATCCCACGCGCCAGGATTCGAGCGACGCGCTGTGGCGGACGGCCGTGGCCGGGACCATGGCGAACGCCGATCCCGCCGGCCTGGCGGTCGCCCGCTCGGTGCTTGACGAGTGCACGCAGCGTCTGCGCTACCTGGGGGCCGAGACCGTGCAGATGTGCCTGCAGCTGCGTCACGACGTGATGATGGAAGGGCTGACACGCGAGTATTGGAACGTCGTCGGCACCGGCAGCTAGCCGGGGCCCGAAAGAAGGAGACAGCAAGCCATGGCGATCGCCGCCGAACAGGCCATAGAGACACCGCCGCTTTATCACGATCCGCGCGAGCTGCGCCGGGCGATCAGAGCGGGACGCTTCGCCACCTATACCATCGGACAGGTGCCAGGCTACGTGCATGCCAACCTTTGTATCCTGCCCGAGGCCTACGCCTTCGAATTCCTGAGTTTCTGCCAGCGCAACCCGAAGCCGTGCCCGCTGCTGGCGATGTCCGAGCCGGGCGATCCGCGCCTGCCGGAACTGGGTGAGGATCTGGACCTGCGCACCGACGTACCGCAGTACCGGGTCTTCCGCGACGGCGCCTTCGTCGAGGACGTGTTCGAGATCGGCGATCTCTGGCAGGACGACTTCGTCGCCTTCGCGCTCGGCTGCTCGCTCTCCTTCGAGGAGCCGCTGATCGAGGCGGGGTTGCCGCTGCGCCACGTCGAGACCCGCTCGGACGTGCCGATTTATCTCACCAACATCGACTGCCAGCCGGCCGGCCGCTTTTCCGGCAAGATGGTGGTCTCGATGCGCCCGTTCCGCCCCGCTGACGCCATCCGCGCCATCCAGATCACCAGCCGCCTGCCCAACGTGCACGGCGCGCCGGTCCATATCGGCCTGCCCGAGGCCGTCGGCATCGAGGACATCAACACCGCCTGGCAGTGCGGCACCCCGGACGTGCGCGAGGGCGAGCTGCCGGTGTTCTGGGCCTGCGGGGTGACGCCGCAGGTGGTGGTCGAGCAGGCGCGGCCGCCGATCTGCATCACCCACCGGCCCTCGCACATGCTGGTCACCGACGTCCGCAACGCCACGCTGGCGATCCTGTGAGCGAAAGCGCGGCCGGTGCGGACGACATCGTCGTCCGGCCGGTCGCCGGCGCGCTCGGCGCGGCGGTTTCGGGCCTCGACCTGAACGATCTCGACGTTGCGCGCTTCGCCCACATCCGCCGCGCGCTGGACGAGCACATGGTGCTGGTCTTCCGCGGCCAGAGCCTCGACCTCGCCGGGCAGAAAGCCTTCACCCGGCGCTTTGGCGAGATCTGCCGCGTGCCCTTCGTCGAGCCGATGGCCGAGGACCCCGACATCATCGCCGTATTGAAGGAAGCGGACGAGCGTGGGATCGCCAACTTCGGCGGCGACTGGCATTCCGACTTCTCCTGCCTCGAACGACCGCCGATGGGCTCGATCCTCCATGCCGTCGAGGTGCCGCCCTGCGGCGGCGATACGTTGTGGGCCAACATGTGCCTGGCCTACCAGGCGCTGTCGGAAGGCATGAAGCGGCTGCTGGCGCCCTTGCGGGCGATCCACACCGGCCGTCCCTACGGCACCAAGGCCGAGCTGAAGGTGCCCAACCCGAGCCGCTCGATCCGCATCGCCCGCAACGACCCGGCCGCCGACCTCGACACGCCGCATCCGATCGTCCGCGTGCAGCCGCAGAGCGGGCGTCGCGCGCTCTACGTCAACCCGATCTATACCAGCCACATCGACGGCCTGACGCACGAGGAGAGCCGGCCGCTCTTGTCCTTCCTCTACCGCCACGCCACGCGGCCCGAGTTCACCTGCCGCCACCGCTGGCGGGCGGGCGACGTCGTCGTCTGGGACAACCGCGTGACCCTGCACTACGCCCTCAACGACTACGACGGCCAGCGCCGGCTGTTGCACCGCACCACCATCGCCGGCGAGCGCCCCATAGGCGTGCAATAATCGATCGGGAATCGCCTCCTCGTGATATGATGAATCGGATCTGACGGCGGCTGTGTCCGGCGGTGGGGGACCGTTGCGGCCCGGCGTCATTGCGAAGGGGGAATCTCATGTCAGAACAGCAGGCAACCGCCGGCGCGGCCGCCGGTACGGTTCACTACGGCGGTTTCTGGATTCGGGTGCTGGCGGCCATCGTCGACGCCATCATCCTCAATATTGTCTTCTGGCTCTTGATGGTGATCTTCGGCGTCAGCATGTTCGAGGGCATGATGTCGGGCGATCCGGCGGCCATGGAGATGGCCTCGGGTACCGGGGCCACGATCCAGCTGGTGGGCCTGCTGATCGGCCTCGCCTATGCCGCCGGCTTCATCGCCTCACCGCTGCAGGCCACGCCGGGCAAGCTCCTGGTCAAGCTCAAGGTCACCGACAATGCCGGCCAGCGGCTTGGCATCGGCCGCGCGGTCGGGCGCGAGCTCGCCAAGTACATCTCGGCGATCATCCTGCTGATCGGCTTCATCATGGTCGCCTTCGCCGACCGCAAGCGCGGCCTGCACGACATGATCGCCGGAACGCTGGTGATGTACCGAAGCTAGCGGCAACGCGCCGCCTCATACCGGAGAGCACGTGAGCCGGCCCTTCCTTCGTCACTGCGAGGAGGCTTAGCCGACGAAGCAGTCCAGGAGCGCCATCGGCTTCTGGATCGCTTCGCTGCGCTCGCGATGACGGCGCGGGGTGCCGACGCAAAGTTCAATACGCGGGCTCAGCGCTATTAGAGCGGGATCGTCTTAGATTGAATCGCTAAGGGATTCAAGATGACTGCCGGAAAGGAGGCCAGCAGTCATGGCACGACCTCTATCGAATGATCTTCGCGAACGGGTTGTTGGCCGTCACGAGACGGGCGAGAGCATCCGGTCTGTGGCGGCGGCATTTGGTATCGCGGCCTCGACGGTATCGAAGTGGACGCAGCGGCACCGGCGGACGGGCAGCGTTGCGCCGGACAAGTTCGGTGGATACCGCCGGGCGTTGTTGGAGCCGCACCGGTCCTGGATCCATGCACGCTATGAGGAGAAGCCGGAGCTGACGTTGGAGGGACTTCGCGCTGAGTTGGCGGCGCGCGGGATCAGGGTGAGCCACGGCGCAGTGCGGAAGTTCATGCATGACGAGGGGCTGAGCTTCAAAAAAAAGCGCGTTCGCCCGTGAGCGGGACCGGCCCGATGTAGCGCGCCGGCGTGTCCGCTGGAAGGCGCGTCAGGCGAGCGTCGATCCCCAACGCCTGGTCTTCATCGACGAGACTTGGGCGAAGACCAACATGGCGCCGCTGCGCGGCTGGGGCCGTCGCGGCGAGCGGCTGATCGGCAAGGCACCCCATGGTCGCTGGCGCACGCTCACCTTCATCGCCGCCCTCAGGGTCGATCGGATCGATGCGCCCTGCGTGTTCAACGGCCCCATCAACGGCGAGAAGTTCCGCGCCTACGTCGCGCACTTCCTTATCCCCACCCTCAAGCCAGGCGACATCGTCGTCCTCGACAATCTCGGCAGCCACAAAGGACGAGCCGTGCGCCAAGCCATCCGCGCCGTCGGAGCCAGGCGCCTCTTCCTGCCGCCCTACAGCCCCGATCTCAACCCCATCGAGCAGGCCTTCGCCAAACTCAAACATTGGCTTCGCGACGCCCAGGCGCGGACCATCGCGGAAACCCACACTGCCATCGGCAAGGTCCTGGAACGCTTCAAGCCGCACGAATGCGCCGCATTCTTCGCAAACGCCGGCTATGCTTCCAACTAACCCGATTCCGCTCTATATCGATCTCGCCGCCGCCGAGGTCAGGGGAATTCGCGTCCTGAACGTTCCGGGCTATGGCGACCGCACCATCGCCGAGCACACGATCGCGTTGATGTTCGCGAGCATCCGGCAGCTGGCGCGAATGGACCGGCAGATGCGCGCCGGCGGCTGGTATCCGCGCCTCGGCGGCTTCGAGCTCGAGGGCAAGACCCTGGGCATCATCGGCCTTGGCGGCATCGGCCGGACGGTGGCCGGCATCGCCAAGGGACTGGGCATGCGGGTCCTGGCCTGGAACCGCGGCGGCGTGCCTGCGAGCCTCGGCATCGAGGCGGCCTCCTCGCTCGACGAGGTGGTGGCCCAGGCCCACGTCTTGAGCCTGCATATCGCCGAGACGCCAGAAACCGTCGGGCTGCTGGACCGTCGGCGCCTCGCCCTGATGCGGCCCGGTGCCGTGCTGATCAACACCGCGCGGGCGGCCCTGATCGAGCACGAGGCCCTGGTCGATTGTCTGCGCGAGGGCCGCGTCGCCCACGCCGGCCTCGACGTCTATCCGACCGAGCCCTTGGCCCCGGACGATCCGTTGCTCCATCTCGACAACGTCACACTAACTCCGCATACCGCGTGGATCTCGCCCGAGGCCTCGCGCCGGCTGCTGCGGCGCGGCGTCGAGACCCTGCGCCAGGCGCTGGCGGACCGTCGCTGACGGCACCGCTTGCCGCGGTTCCGCGGCTGACGTAGGACTGGGCGTATCGTCTACACTGCGGCATCGCGGCCGCGAAGCATCGCGATGGAATTTTCTACCTTCGACAGGCGCGGCTACCCGGTCGTCTCGGCGAAGACCGGCTATGGCGAATGGGCGGCGCAGCATGACGCGACGGTCGCCGAGGGCCTCGATCGTTTCTTGCTTCCGGCCATCGCATCGGTCGACTGGAGCGGGGTCCGGCAAGCGCTGGACCTGGCCTGCGGTACCGGGCGCACCGGCGCCTGGCTTGCCGCCCGCGGCGTGCAGGCCGTCGACGGCGTCGACATCACGCCGGAAATGCTCGAGATCGCCGAGCGCAAGCAGATCTATCGCCGCCTGGTCCGCGCCGACGTCGCCGACACCGGCCTCGCCGCCGGCAGCTACGATCTGTGCCTGCTCGCCCTGGCGGACGAGCATCTGGCCGAGCTCGATCCGGTCTATCGCGAGGCGGCACGGCTGCTCGGCACAGGGGGACGTTTCCTCCTGCTGGGATATCACCCGTTCTTCCTGATGAACGGCGTGCCGACGCACTACCACCGCAGCGACGGCGAGGCCGTCACCATCGAAAGCCACGTGCACCTGCTCAGCGACCACTTCCATGCCGGTACGGGAGCCGGCTTCGCCCTGCGCGAATTCAAGGAGTGCGTGATCGACGAGGCCTGGCTGCAATCGAAGCCGAAGTGGCGGCGCTACCTACACTGGCCGGTCAGCTTCGTGCTGGTCTGGCAGCGCGGCTGAGGCCGCGCCGGCGCTGCCTGGGCGCCCTCAATCGGCGGCGGCACCGGCCGCCTGGAAGGCGCGGGAGAAGCGGGGCGCGACCTCGCGGGCGAAGCGGCCGTACTGCTCGTGACGGATCGCCTGCGGCACCCCGGGAACGGCGGCGGAAACCATCATGTAGTTGAAGCCGATCGCCGCCAGTTCTTCGATGCGCGCGGCGATGGTCTCGGGGCTGCCGATCAGGTTGGCGTCGAGGTAAGGGTCGAGGTTCGCCGGGTCGGCCAGCTTCTTCAGGTTCTGGAACATGCGTTTGAAGGCCTGGTAATCCGGGATCTCGTCCCACGGCGTCTCGTCGACTTCGTAGTGCCGCGCCTGCAGGTCGAAGTAGTAGGGGAACCAGCGTCTCGCCTCCTGGCGCGCCGCCTCATCGCTGTCGGCGATGAAGAGCTTCAGGGACAGCGGTATCGTTGCCTGCGGATCGCCGCCGCGCTCGGCCGTCCGCGCCTTCCAGGTCTCAAGAATGCGCGCCAGCAGATGATCGGGAAAGCCGGAGAGGCAGAGCGGCGGCAGCCCCAGGTCGGCCATGATCTCGGCGCTGGGCAGGCTGCCGATGGCGCCGTAGAAGCGAACCGGCTTGCCGGGCGGCATCGGGCGCGGGCGAATTTCGCGCGGGATCTTGAAATACTTGCCGTCGAAGCTGAAGGTCTCGCCCGTCATCGCCAGCTCGACGATGCGCCAGATCTCGGCGAAGCGGCCGCGCGCCTCGTTCATGTCGACGCCATAGCCGTCGTATTCCGACTTCGCGGTGCCGCGGCCCAGGCCCAGATGCAGGGTGCCGTCGGTCATCGCGTTCAGCATCAGGATCTCTTCCGCCAGACGGACCGGATGGTACCAGGGCAGGACCAGCACCGAGGTGCCCAGGCCCAGGCCGGGGCAGTGGGCGGCGAGATGCGCCATGTGCACGAGCGGGCTCGGCGTCGGGTAATAGTCCGAGAAGTGGTGCTCCAGCAGCCAGGCGGACTCGAAGCCCAGCGCCTGGCCCAGCTTGCAGTCGTCGATCACCTGGGCGTAAAGCTCGTGGTCCGGGCCGTCGCCGACCGGAGCCACCTGGAAGGCAAACGTGATCTCGTCTCGTGCCGGCATCGGATCCCTCTCGGCTTTCGTCAGCGGTTCAGGAAGTTAAGGGCAAGTCCCGACCGTGGCCAGCCGGTCGCCACCAGGCGCCCGGTCGACGACAGCGTAATGTAGGCCGTCTTCAGCCCGGGACCGCCGAAGCAGATGTTGGTGGCGAGCTCGTCCGCGGGCGTGGCGACGAACTCGACGATGCCGCCCGCCGCCGCCGCCACGGTGATGCCGCCCTTGACCACGGTGCCGACGCAGACGTTGCCGTCCGCTTCGACCGCGAGCGAATCGAAGAAGCGGAAATCGCTGACCCCGGCCAGCAGCCGGCCATGCTGCCAGGGCGTCTCGCCCTGGCCTTTGACGATCGCGCCGGGCCCGGCGATCTCGTAGGCCCAGAGCCGCCCGGCGTGGGTCTCGGCGACGTAGAGCCAGCGCTCGTCGGGCGAGAGTCCGATGCCGTTCGGGTCCTCGATCGGGTGGATGACCTCGACGATCGAGGAGCCGTCGGCCCGCGCATAGAAGACGCCGCCGCGGTCGCGCTCGCGCCAGCGGCTCTTGCCATGGTCGGTGAACCAGATGCCGCCCGAACGGTCGATCACCAGGTCGTTCGGTCCTTTGAGCGGCACGCCGTCGCACTCGCGGTACAGCACCTCGACTTTTCCGGTCGAGAGGTCGACCCGTTCGATCCGGCCGCCGGAATAGTCGGCGGCCTGCAGCCCCGGCAGGATGCGGCCGTCGCGCTCGTGCCAGCGGAAGCCACCGTTGTTGCAGAGATAGCAGTGGCCGTCCGGGCCGATGGCGGCGCCGTTCGGACCGCCGCCGGGTTCGGCGACCACGTCGACGCGGCCGTCGGGCCTGATGCGCGACAGCGTGCCGCGGGCGATCTCGACCACCAAGAGATCGCCGTCCGGCAGCGCCACCGGCCCCTCGGGAAAGCGCAGGCCGCTGGCGATTTCACGAAATTCGGCCGCCCGCTCGCGCATGGGCTTCGCCATCACGCCGCCACCCGGCGCGGCTGATAGATCGCCGTGTGCCCGATGCGAATCACCGGCGCCTCGCCCGCCGCCAGTCCCAGGACGTCGAGCGCGACGAACTTGTGGCCCTTGCGCTCGTAGTTGGCGGTGATGCGGGCGCGGGCAGACAGCGGCGTTCCGACCTCAACCGCCCGCAGGTTCCGTACCTCGCTGGCGACGTGAATCCAGGGACCGAGCCGGACGTTCTGACGCAGCGCCCAGTTGGCGAGCCGCAGCATGAAGCCGGGGTGGACCAGACCGGCCTCGGCATAGAGCGGCAGGTCCTCGCGGACGTCGGCCAGATAGCGCGCCGCCTCGCCGGCCCCATGCACGCAGTCGTAGCTGCCGAGCAGCGCGTCCAGCGGCAGCGTCGCCGCCGATGCCGGCGGTCGCTCGTCGGGCAGCGGGCGGCGCGGAAAGTCGTGCAGCGCCGGCAGCGCCGGCGGTACTTCGGGCAGGCGCGCGGTGCCCTGGCCGCAGACCTCGCCGCGGCTCAGCGCGGCGATCTCCAGGCCGCCGCCGGCGGCGGGCTCGGCGCGGACCGCGACCTCTTCGCCGTCGTAGACCGGCTTCAGGAAGCGAGCGCTGATCCAGCCGCGCTCCAGCCATTCGCGGCCCCAATACTGGACCGCCGCATGCGTCATGTAGGCATAGACGTCGACGCCCGGCACCAGGCCGCCGGCGAAACCGTACTGCCGGGCCACCGCGTCGTCGTGAATCCTGTTCTCCGATTCCCTGGCGGAATTGTAGGCGATCACCGTATGGATCGGTCCTGTCGCGTCGCGCACCACGGGCTCCCCGGCTGTTCCGCCGGAGCTTCGCAACTCGCGAAAGCGATGGCAACCGAGGAGGCGCGGGCTTGCCCGCGCGACCGCCTCCGCGCACCATGGGCGGATGTCCGTGTACCGATACGGCGCCGCCCTGCGGCGGCGCCTGCAGAGAAACCTCACCGCCTTCGAGAACCGCGCCCACCGCGGCGAGGGGCTGAAGCGAGCCGCTGTCGCCGTCACCCTGGTCCGGGGCGAGGGCGAGACGGCCGGCGTCATCGTCACCAAGCGGGTGCCGCGCTTGAGGGCCCATGGCGGGCAATGGGCGATGCCCGGCGGCCGCCTCGATCCGGGGGAGACGCACCAGCAGGCGGCGCTGCGCGAGCTGGAGGAAGAGGTCTCCCTGCACCTCAAGGCGGAGGCGGTGCTGGGCGCCCTCGACGACTATCCGACGCGCTCGGGCTACCTGATCCGACCGGTGGTGGTCTGGGCCGGCGCCGGCGCCCGGCTCAAGCCGAACCCGCACGAGGTCGAGAGCATCCACGTCTTTCCGCTGGCTGAGCTCGACCGGCCGGATTCGCCGCGCGTCTTCCGCATTCCCGAGAGCGACCGGCCGGTGATCAAGGTGCCCTACGGCGAGACCGAGATCTACGCGCCGACGGCGGCGATGCTCTACCAGTTCCGCGAGGTGGCGATGCACGGCCGCGCCACCCGGGTCGACGGCTTCGACCAGCCGGTCTTCGCCTGGCGTTGAGCCGAGATGCCTGCCCTTGGTCGCCGCCTTGCCGGTTGCTAAGCTCGGTCCGCGCCGCCCGGTGACGCGGTGCTTGGAAAGGACAAGCGATGGCCGAGGCCGCAGACGACGGGCCCGCGTGGGCGCACGAGCTGTACGACTTCCTCAAGGCCGAGGGCGTCAGGATCTTCTGTTACGTGCCCGACGCCGGGCACAAGGTGCTGATCGACCGGTCGCTGGCCGACGCGGACGTCGAATCGATCCCGCTGACGACGGAGGAGGAGGGGGTGTCGCTACTGGCGGGCGCGCATCTCGGCGGCGCCAAGGGAGCGCTCTTGATGCAGTCGAGCGGTGTGGGCAACTGCGTCAACATGTTCTCGCTGCTGGCCAACGGGCGCTTTCCGTTCCTGAGCTTCATCTCCATGCGCGGCGATTTCGGCGAGGGCAACCCCTGGCAGATGGCGATGGGCCGCGCCGTTGAGCCGGTGCTGCAGGCGATGGGGGTGATGAGCATCCGCGCCGACGCGCCGGACGATGTCATTGCTTGCGCCCGCGCCGCGCACGACATGGCCTACAAGTCGAACGTCGCCACCGCCGTGCTGCTGACCCAGCGCCTGATCGGCGCCAAGGGGTTTTGAGGAGGAGACGCGCGGATGCCTGACACTGCCTCAAACCTCGGAACCCTCGACCGCACGGTCGCCGTGCCGGCGCTGCTGGGCGATCTGAGCGACTTTCTCATCGTCACCGGCCTTGCCGGCACCGCCAAGGACATCGCCGCGATCGCCAAGGAGGCACCGAACGTCTACTACCTGGCCGGCGCCATGGGGGCGGCGGTGACCATGGGCCTGGGCCTGGCGCTGGCCCAGCCTGAACGCAAGGTACTGGTCATCACCGGCGACGGCGAATTGCTGATGAACGTCGGCGCGCTCGCCACCGTGGCGGTGCGCAACCCGTCGAATCTGGCCATCGTCTGCGTCGACAACGGCCGCTACGGCGAGACCGGCTATCAGCCGAGCCACACCAGCCTGGGGACCGATCTCGCGGTGATGGCCGCGGGTGCGGGTATCGCGACCACGCGCACGGTCGCCGGCGAGGAAGAGATCGCGGAGGCGGCGTCGGTGCTGCGCCAGTCGAACGGCGCCTCGTTCGTGCTGCTGAAGGTGAGCGAGAAGGAACCGCCGCGCTTCAGGCGCTCACTCGACGGCGTGCGCAACAAGGTGCTCTTTCGCGAGGCGCTGTTGGGCTAAGATCGACGCGCGAAAGGGGCGCGTCGGAACGGATGGCGCAACGGCACAGGTGGCTTCGCCAAGAGATCGAGCGCTGGCGCGCCGCGGGGCTGATCGACCAGGCGCTGGCGGCGACGCTGGCCGCGCGCTATCCGCCGCCGCAGGCCGGGCGCGCCTGGGGCCAGCTGATCTTCTCGGTGATCGGTGCCGGCATCGCCGGGCTCGGCATCATCCTGTTCTTCGCCTACAACTGGGAGGCGCTGCCGAAAGCCGCCAAGCTGGGGCTGGTGTTCGTCTCGCTGATCGCCGCGCATGGCGCCGGCATCTGGACCGGCGCCCGCGCCGACGGGCCGCGGCATCTTTCCGAAGCTCTGCACGTGCTGGGCACCATGCTGTTCGGCGCCGGCATCTGGCTGGTGGCGCAGATCTATCATATCGACGGGCACTATCCCGACGGCCTCTTCGTCTGGAGCCTGGGCGCGCTGGCGCTGGCCTGGGCGCTGCAGTCGGCGACGCAGGGTCTGCTGGCGGTGGCGCTGATCGCGCTCTGGGTCGGGTTGGAAATCTTCGAGTTCGAGTGGAGCCTGCCGTGGGCGCCGCTTCTGGTCGCCGCCGGCGTGCTGCCGCTGGCCTGGCTCGTCCGCAGCCGCGTGCTGCTGTTCTTCGGCCTGCTGGTGCTTGTCGTCGTGATGTTGGTGGCGGCCGTGCCGCACGACGCGGAACTCGGCATCGCGGCCGCCTTCTTCACCGGCGTCTTCTACCTGCTGGCGAGCTACGAATTGCGGCGCACGGCGTTTCCCGAGGCGGCGCCGGTCTGCCGCCTCCTCGGCGCGGCGATCTACTTGATCTTTCTCTTCGTCTTCAGTTTCGCCGCCAGCATTGACGTCCTGGACGAGATCAAGATCGACGATCCGCTCGCCGTGCTCTACTTCGCGGTGCCGCTGGCGCTGGCGTTGCTGGCCAGCGGTTACGTCGTCTTCGCCTCGTGGCCCGACCACGACAAGCTGCAGCGCGCTCATCTGACCGCGGTCTCGGCCAGTCTGCTGCTGACGGCATTCGCGGTGCTGGGCGTAGCGGAATTCATCGCCGTGCCGGCGGCGGTCGCCTTCAACCTGATCTTCCTCTCGCACTGCGGCCTTTACATCCTGCAGGGCCTGCGTGACGCCGACGTCAAGCTGATCAGTCTCGCCTGCGTCATGCTGAGCGCCCTGGCGCTGGCCCGTTTCGCCGACCTGTTCGACAGTCTTCTGGTCCGCTCTGCGGTCTTCGTCCTGCTCGGGGCCGTCCTGTTCGCGATCGGACATTTCTATTTCCGCAGCAGACGCCGGACAACGGAGAGCGGGCCATGAAGGCGCTGTTCGCCGCGCTCTGCCTCGTCGGGCAGGTGGCCGTGCTCGGCTTCATGGCGGGTGAGCGCGAGTACATCCTGCGTACCGGCGAGACGGTCTATCTGCGTACCGCCCCGGTCGACCCGCGCGATCTGTTTCGCGGCGACTATGTCGCGCTCGACTACGAGGCGGCGCGCATCGGCAAGGAACAGTGGCGCGGCACGCCCGGCCTCGAGCGCCTGGAGAAGGGTCGGCGGGTCTACGCCAAGCTGCGCCTGGGGCCGGAGCGGCTGGCCGAGATCGACCATGTCAGCGACGTCGCGCCGGGTGAGCAACCCTATCTGGCCGGCCGGCTCACCTACGGCGTCACCCTGACCGGCACGGTGCTGCAGCTGCCGGTCAAGTTCGGCGTCGAGCGCCTGTTCGTCGAGCAGGGCAGGGGCCGCGAGATCGAGCAGAAGCTCGGCGACCGTCAGGGCGTGCAGGTTCCGATGGAGGTCGAGCTGGCGCTCGCCGCCAACGGCACCGCGGTCATCCGCGGCTACCGCTGGAGCCGTCTCGGCACCCAGCTCGAGGTCCTGCGCCGGCCCGAGCCCCGGCGGGGCGACGGCAGCGTTGCCGACCCGAGCCTGCCGCGCAGTCCCCTGGTGCGGTTGACGTTGCGCAACGTCTCCACGGAGCCGCTGTCCGTGGTCAATCCGGGGCCCGACTGCGGCTTCGCCCTGATGGCGGCGGAATGGGCGCGCCAGGACTACCGGCAGGTCGAGCGCGGCTGCGCTGGTGCGCTGGCCAATGTGCCGGAGGAGCATGTCTTGAAGCCCGGCGAGGACTATGCGGTCGAGGTCGATCTTGCCGAGGCGCTGTGGCACGTCACCGCGGGTGAGAAGACGGACGAGATCGGCAAGCTGGCGGAGTGGGACCGCTTCCGCCTGGTCTACCGCTCGCCCGACGCCTACGCGCCCGGGGCGGCGCTCGGCGCCCGGCTCTGGCGCGGCCGCCTGCCCAGCCGGGCTTTCAACGCTTCCGGCTACGTCGACTGAGCTAGAGTCCTAGGATCAGCTTGGCGACGATGTTGCGCTGGATCTCGTTGGAACCGCCGTAGATCGAGGTCTTGCGCAAATTGAGGTAGCGGCCGGCAACGTTGGCGGCGTAGTCGGGGCCGATCGTCGGCTCGTTGGCGCCGAAGCTCAGCGCCCGGCGGTCGAACGGCGCGGCGTAATAGGCCACCGCCTCCAGCGCCAGTTCGCTGATCGCCTGCAAGACCTCCGTGCCGCGGCACTTGAGGATCGAGGATTCGGCGCCGGGCCGCCCGCCGGTCGAGAGGGCGGAGAGGATCCTGAGCTCGGTCATCTCCACCGCCCGGGTCTCGATCTCGAGCCGCATCAGCTTGTGCCGGAAGCCCTGGTCCTGGATCAGCGGCAGGCGGCCGTCGAGCGCCGTCTCGGCCATCTGGCGCACCCGTTCGAGCCCGCCCTGCAGGGCGCCGGCGTAGGCGTTGCCGCGCTCGAATTCCAACAGATACTTGGCGTAGGTCCAGCCCTTGTTCTCCTCGCCGATACGGTTGGCCCGCGGCACGCGCACGTCGGTGAAGAAGACTTGGTTGACCTCGTGCTCGGGCGCCGGCGTCTGGTCGAGCATGATGATCGGCTCGATCTCGATGCCGGGCGTGGTCATGTCGATCAGCAGGAAGGAAATGCCCTCCTGGCGCTTGCCCTCGCTCGAGGTGCGGACCAGGCAGAAGATCCAGTCCGCGTCGTGCGCGCGCGTGGTCCAGATCTTCGAGCCGTTGACGACGTAGCCGTCGCCGTCGGCGACCGCCCGGCACTGCAAGGCCGCTAGGTCGGAACCCGAGCCGGGCTCGGAATAGCCCTGGCACCACCAGTGCTCGCTGGACAGGATCTTCGGCAGGAAGCGCTCCTTCTGCGCCGTCGTGCCGAAGGCCATGATCACCGGCGCCACCATCTTCAAACCGAAGCTGATGACGCGCGGAGTGCCGGCGCGCGCGGTTTCGGTCTCGAAGATGTACTTCTGGGTGGCCGTGAAACCGGCGCCGCCGTGCTCGACCGGCCAGTTCGGGGCGATCCAGCCCTTCGCGTAGAGCGCCTTCTGCCAGCGCACGTGATCGTCCTTGTAGATGTAGCCCGAGAGCGATTTGGCGGCGCGGTCGCGCATCTCGGCGCTGTAGTGCCGGGCGATGAAGTCGCGGACCTCCTTGCGGAAGGCTTCGTCCTCGGCGCTAAATTGAAAGTCCATCCGGGCTCTCTCCTAGGCTTTCCGCGTCAGGCAATCGAGCGCCGCCGCGCCGTAGTCCCGCCTTGCGCGTTCCGCGCTCACCTTACCGTCGGCGAGGTCGGCGGCCAACCGCCGCGCCGGGCGCTCGGACGGAGGGCCGAGGCCGCCGCCGCCCGCGGTTTCCAGGCGGATCGACTCGCCGGGCTTGAGCTCGATCCGCGCGACCTTGCCGCCCAGCACGGCTTCGCCGGCACGGCCGGGATTGCGCAGCAGCCGCGCCGGTGCGCCGTCGCCGCCGCCATCGAGCCCGGGCGGCGGCAGCGCGTGGCCGTCGGAACGGATCGAGAAGACCACGCCCTCGCCGACGGCGCCGATCTCGCGGGCGATGCCGAGGCCGCCGCGCCAGCGGCCGCCGCCGCCGGAATCGCCGACCAGCGCGTATTCGACGACGCGCAGGCCATATTCATGCTCCAACGCCTCGATCGGTAGGTTCGAGGTGTTGGTCATGTGCACCTGCACCGCGTCCATGCCGTCGCCAGAGGCTGTCGCCCCGCTGCCGCCGCCGATGGTTTCGAGATAGACATAGCCTTCGCCGCCGTCCGGCCGCGGCCCGGAGAAGACCATCGCCGGGACGCTGTCATGGCCGGCCGCCAACGCCCGTTGCGGCCCCAGCGCCGGGGCCAGGGCGGCGAACAGCGCGCGCGAGATCTTGTTGCAGGTGATCGAGCGGGCACCGACGGCGGCGGGGAAGCGCGGGTTGACGAGACTGCCCTCGGGGGCGGTGATCGCGACGCCCTCGAACATGCCGCTGTTGGGCATCAGCTCCGGATCGAGCAGCGCCTTCAGCGCGTAGTAGACGGTCGCCTCCAGGGCGCTGCGGGCGACGTTGAGGGCGCCGCGCGCCTGTGCCGCGGTGCCGGCGAAATCAATGGTGAGGCGCGGACCTTCGATCCGGCAGGTGGCGGTGATCGCTACCGGCTCGCCGCCGAGGCCGTCGTCGTCGAGATAGCTGGTCCCGGTATAGCTGCCGTCGGGCAGGGCGGCGAGTCGATTGGCGAGCCGCGCCGCCGTGTAATTCAACAGATCGTCCAACGCCGCCAGCACCGCGTCCAGGCCCATCTCGCCGATCAGCTCGTGGGTCAGCGTGGCGCCGCGCCGGTTGGTAGCGACCTGCACCTTGAGGTCGAGCCGGCGCTCCTCGGGCTGGCGCGAGTTCAGGCAGATCAGATCGAGGATGTCCTCGTCGAGAGTTCCGGCCCGGGCGATGTGGACCGCCGGGATGCGCAGGCCCTCCTCGTAAATCGTCCGCGAGGCGCCGGCGATCGAGCCCGGCACGCTGCCGCCGACGTCGGCGTGGTGGCCGATGTTGGCGGTGAAGAAACGCACCTCGCCGTCCCAGAACACCGGCGTCACGATCGAGATGTCGGGCATGTGGGTGCCGCCGGCGGCATAGGGGTCGTTGCAGATGAAGGCATCGCCCTCGGCCATGCGCCCGAGCGGGTGCGCGGCCAGGACCGCGCGCACGCTGCCCAGCAGCGAGCCCAGGTGCAGTGGCACGTGCGCGGCCTGCGCAGCCAGCCGGCCGCGGGCGTCGAACAGCGCCACCGAGCAGTCCTTGCGCTCCTTGATGTTGGTCGAGAAGGAGGAGCGGATCAGCGTATTGCCCATGTCCTCGGTGATCGACAGCAGGCGGTTGGAGAACACCGCCATCTGGATCGGGTCGGCGAGCGCGCGCGTCCCGGATTCAGTCATCGGCGGCTCCGTGTTCGATGACGATGTTGCCGCCCTCGTCGAGCCGCGCCCGCTGCCCGGGCAGCACCAGGGTGGTGGCGCTCATCTCCTCGATCACCGCGGGTCCGGCGATGCCTTGGCGCGGCGCCAGGCGCTCGCGTTGCAGAATCGGCGTCTCGCACCAGCCGTCGGCGCCGAAATAGACCTGGCGCCGCCCGCTCGCCAGATCGCCGACCTCGCTTGCCGGCGCGTCACCGACATCGCTGGCCTCGCCGCTGCGGCCGCTTGCCTTCAGCCGCAGGTTGACGATCTCGACCGGCCGCTCCGCCAGCGCATGGCCGTGCAGGCGGGCATGGGCCGCAGCAAAGTTTTGCAGGAACGGCTGGATGCCGGGCTTCGCGGCTTCGCCGAGCGGCACCGCCACCTCGTGGTTCTGGCCGAGGTAGCGGGCCTCGATCACCACTTCGAAGCGGCGTGCCTGTGGCGGGATCGCCTCGCCCTCGAGCCAGGCATCGCCTTCTTCCCTGAGCGCCGCCAGACGGGCCAGGACCGCGCTCCAGGTCTCGTCGTCGACCCGTCGCATCAGGGTGGCCACATAGTCGAGGCTGATATCCGAGACCAGGATGCCGCGGGCGCAGATGGTGCCCGGCGCGGGCGGCACGATGACGCGCGCCATGCCCAACTCGACGGCAACCTCGGCCGCGTGCAGCGGCCCGGCGCCGCCATAGGCGATCAGCGCCAGGCGCCGCGGATCGAAGCCGCGCTCGGTCGTCACCGCGCGGATCGCGCGGGCCATGTTGGAGACGGCGATGCGGACGATGCCGTAGCCGGCCTCGTCCAGCGTCAGGCCCAGGCGCGCCGCCACCTCGGCTTCGATCGCGGCCTGCGCCGCCGCTTTGTCCAGCGGCATCGTGCCACCCAGCAGACCCCGTGCCGACAAGCGTCCCAGCACCAGATTGGCGTCGGTCAGCGTCGCCCGCGTGCCGCCGCCGCCGTAGGCGGCCGGGCCGGGGTCAGCGCCGGCGCTCTCGGGTCCGACGGTGAGCGCGCCGACGTCGTCGACGCGGGCAATGCTGCCGCCGCCGGCGCCGACGACGTGCACATCGAGCATCGGACATTTCAGCGGATAGCCGGCAATCAGCCGATCCGAGGTGAACAGCGGCCGCCCGTTGTGCACCAACGAGACGTCGGTGCTGGTGCCGCCAACGTCGAAGGTGACGGCGTCCGGCGCGCCTGCCGCGAGAGCGATCCGCGCCGCCCCGACGACGCCGGCGGCCGGGCCGGAAAGGCAGGTCCGGACCGGGTAGGCGCGCGCGGTGCGGGCCGAGATGACGCCGCCGTTGGAATGGATGGTGTAGGCCTCAGCGGTGATGCCGAGCCCGGTCAGTATCGCCTCGAAGCGCGCCAGATAGCCGGCCATGCGCGGGCCGACGTAGGCGTTGAGCACGGTGGTCGAGGTGCGCTCGTATTCGCGGAATTCCGGCAGCACTTCCGATGACACGCTGACGAAGAGTTCTGGCCGCCGCTCAGCCAGCAGCGCCTTGGTGCGCGCTTCGTGCGCCGGCGCCGCATAGCTGTGCAGATAGCAGATGGCGACCGCTTCGACCTCCTGCCGCAGCAGCGCCTCGATCGCCTCCGCCACCCCGGCCTCGTCCAGGGGTTGCAGCACCTGGCCGTCCGGCGCCAGCCGCTCCGCGACCTCGAGGCGCCGGCGCCGGGGAACCAGCGGCTCGGGCTTCGGGACGGTATAGTCATACAGCGCCGGCCGCGTCTGCCGGCCGATCTCCAGCACGTCGCGGCAGCCTTTGGTGGTGATCAGGCCGGTGCGGGCGCCGCGGCGCTCGATGATCATGTTGGTGGCGACGGTGGTGCCGTGGGCGACGAACGCGACCTCGCCCGGTGCGACGCCGTTCTCGTCCAGCAGCCGCCGCAGGCCCGCGCCGATCGCCCGCGCCGGGTCGTCCGGGGTCGAGGGCACCTTCAGGTGGTGCAGCCGGCCGCGCGCGAGATCCTGCAGCGTGAAGTCGGTGAAGGTGCCGCCGACGTCGAAGCCGATGCGGTACATGGCCTAGCTCTGCTTGTTCGCCAGCGACTTCGCCATGTGCACGACGGCCTTCTGCGGCAGCTGCTCACGGTGCGTTTCGCGATAGCCGATCGAGCGGTAGAGGGCGATGTTCTCAACAAAGCGCTCGTGCGTATAGAGCCGGACCTCGGCGTACCCCTGGCGCCGTGCTACGGCCTCGGCGAAGGCCATCAGGCGCTTGCCAAGGCCCTTGCCCTGGGCCGCCACCGCGACGGCGACATTCTCGACCAGCAGGTGGTCGGGTTCTGCGATCAGTTCAAGCACCGCCGTCAGCACACCGTCGCGGCGCAACAGCCACATTTGGTGCCGAGCGACGGCGGTTTCGTAATCCGCGAGCATCGGCTTCGGCGCGACCGCGACGCGGTCCAGATACTTGGCATAGGCGCGGCGCACCAGGGCCTGGATCGTACCGGCTTCCTCAGGCCGCGCACGGCGGAACTCTACCCCGGGATCGTCCTCGAACATTTTGGGTTCAGGTTTCCGCCGGGACGACAAAACTCCCGAAGGCGGCGCGTTCGGCCTCCGCCAGCGGCAGCGAGGCCCGCGTCTTCAGGTCGAAATGCACCGAGACGATCTCGCTGGTGGCGGCCAGGACGCCGCTCTCCGCGTTCAGCATGCGGTGGTGCTGGGTGATCGACTTGGTGCCGACGCGGGTCAGCGCGCTCTCGACCACGATCAGGCTGCCGACCCGCTGCTCGTGGCGGTACTCGATGGTGTGCCTGGCGTCGACCAGGGTGCGGCCGCTGGCCTGCATCGCCTCCCAGCCCATGCCGATGATGGCCAGCAGATGCCAGGCCGCCTGATCGAACATGCCGACATAGTGCTGCACGGTCATGTGGCCCAGGTGATCGCAATGCCAGGGATAGACGACGCCCCGGAACGTCTCGCGATAGCCGCTCATTGCCGCCTCCGACCAGGTTCCGGGCGCCACGGTAGCGAACGGGGCTTCAAGCTGTCCATGCCTGCACCCTACAATGCCCGCATCATGGTGGCACCCGAGCACCGCGCCTGCATCGTCGGCATCGGCGAGACCGAGTACGCCCGCTGGGGCGGCATCAGGGACAAGTCCGAGCTGCAGCTGAGCCTGGAGGCGATCCTGGCCGCGGCCCGCGACGCCGGGCTGGCGCCCGGTGAGATCGACGGCTTCGCCTCCTATTCCGACGACGCCAGCACGCCCGACCGGCTGATGATCGGCCTCGGCACGGCGCAGCTCCGCCTGGCCTCGATGGTCTGGGGCGGTGGCGGCGGCGGCTCGTGCGGGGCGCTGGCGCAGGCCGCCTCGGCGGTGGAGAGCGGGCGGGCGCGCTATGTCGCCGTCTTCCGCGGCCTCTGCCAGGGCCAGTCCTTCCGCTTCGGCCGCTTCCATCCCTGGTCGGCGCAGGCCGACTTCACCGCGCCCTTCGGCCTGATGTCGCCGCCGCAGCTGTTCGCCCTGCTGCTGCGCCGGCACATGCACGAATTCGGCACCACGGCGGAGCAGTTGGGCGAGGTCGCCCTGGTCTGCCGCGACAACGCGACGCGCAACCCACGCGCGGTGATGCGCGAGCGGCCATTGAGCATGGGCGAGTACCTGGCCTCGCGCATGATCGCCGAGCCGCTGCGCCTCTACGACTGCTGCCTGGAGAGTGATGGTGCCGCGGCGGTGATCGTGACCACCGCCGAGCGTGCGCGCGATCTGGCCAGCCGCCCGGTGCAGATTTTGGCGGCCCACCAGGGTAGCGGCCGGGGCTGGGGCAGCGGCATGCTCGGCGGCCACAACATGCCGGCGGACGCCTATGCCTCGGGCAACGCCCGGGTGCTGGCGGCGGAGCTCTTCGCCATGGCCGGCGTCACGCCGGAGGATATCGACGTCGCCCAGCTGTACGACGCCTTCACCGGGACCGTGCTGTTCGCGCTCGAGGACTACGGCTTCTGCGGGCGTGGCGAGAGCGGCGCCTTCGTCGGCGAAGGCCAGATCCGCTGGCCCGGGGGCCGGCTGCCCTGCAACACCTCGGGTGGCATCCTCTCCGAGGCCTACATCCACGGCTTCAACCTGATCGTCGAAGCGGTCCGGCAGCTCAGGGTCGAGTCGACCAGCCAGGTCGCCGGCGCCAGCCTCTGCCTCGTCAGCGGAGGCGAGAGCGTGACGCCCACCAGCGGCGCCATTTTGGGAGTTTGAGGCCCGTGACCTACCTGCCCGACACCCTGCCGATGCCCGAGCCGGCGCCGGAATCGCGAGCCTTTTGGGCGCATTGCCGCGAGCGGCGCCTGATGTTCCAGACTTGCGCCGACTGCGACCGCGCGGCGCATCCGCCGGTGCCGCTCTGCCCGGCCTGCCAGTCGGCGAAGCGCGCCTGGGTCGAGGCGCCTGAATTAGCCCGGGTCTTCAGCTACACGGTGATCCACCACCCGGCGGACGACTCGGTGCGCGACGCCGTGCCCTACAACGTCGTGCTGGTTGAATTCCCAGGCCTCGACGGCGTCAGACTGGTCAGCAACATCGTCGATGTGCCGCCCGCTGAGATCGAGATCGGCATGGAACTGAACCTGCTCTGGGAGCAGGGGCCGGGCGGGCAGTGGCTGCCGCGCTTTCGCCGGCGCGATGCCGAGAGCTAGGAGAAGATCATGGACAGCACGGAGTTCCGCCGCCACGCGCACGCCTTCGTCGACTGGATGGCGGACTATCTCGACGGGGTCGAGTCGCTGCCGGTGCGCAGCCAGGTGGCGCGCGGCGAGGTCGCCGCCAGGCTGCCGGCGGCACCGCCCGAGGCGCCGGAGCCGATGGATGCGATCTTCGCCGACTTCCAGCGCGACGTGCTGCCCGGCGTCACCCACTGGCAGCATCCCAGCTTCTTCGCCTATTTCCCCGCCAACTCCAGCCCACCCTCGGTGTTGGCCGAGATGCTGACGGCGACCCTCGGTGCGCAGTGCATGATGTGGCAGACCTCGCCCGCGGCGACCGAGATGGAGACGCGGGTGCTGGACTGGTTGAGGCAGATGCTGGGACTGCCCGAGGGCTTCATCGGCACGATCCAGGATTCGGCCTCCAGCGCCACGCTCTGCGCCATCCTGACGGCGCGCGAGCGGGTGACGGGCTGGCGCGTCAACCGCGACGGCCTCGCCGGCGAGGCGCCGCCCGTCGTCTATTGCTCCGGAGAGACCCATTCCTCGATCGAGAAGGGGGCGAAGATCGCCGGCCTGGGCGCCGCCAATGTGCGCAAAATCCCGACCGACGAGAGTTTTGCGATGCGACCCGAAGCCCTGGAGGCGGCGCTCGCCGAGGACCGCGCCGCCGGCCGGCGCCCGGCCTGCGTCATCGCGACGCTGGGTGCGACCGGCTCCGGCGGCGTCGATCCGCTGAAGCCGATTGGCGAGATCTGCCGGCGCAACGACGTCTTCCTGCACGTCGATGCGGCCTGGGCCGGCAGCGCCCTGATCCTGCCCGAGCAGCGCTGGATGATCGAGGGCATCGAGGCCGCGGACAGCTTCGTCTTCAACCCGCACAAGTGGCTCATGACCAACTTCGACTGCTCGGCCCACTACGTGCGCGATGCGGCGGCGCTGGTGCGCACGTTGACCATCCTGCCGGAATTCCTGAAAGGCCCGGAAACCGGCACGGTGATCGACTACCGCGACTGGGGCGTGCCGCTCGGCCGGCGTTTCCGGGCGCTCAAGCTCTGGTTCGTGATCCGCTCGTACGGCGTCTCCGGCCTGCGCGCGATCATCGAGCGGCACATCGCGCTGGCCCGCGAGGCCGAGGCCGCGCTCGCCGCCGAGCCGGACTTCGAGATCATGGCGCCGGCGCGCCTCGCGCTGTTCTGCTTCCGCTACCATCCGCAGGGCGTCGACGAGCCCGGTCGGCTTGACGCCTTGAACGAGGCGCTGCTCAACCGCCTCAACGACTCCGGCAAGCTCTACCTGACGCAGACGCGGCTTGCCGGCGCCTACGTCATCCGCTTCCAGGTCGGTCAGACAAGGACCGAGCGCCGCCACGTCGACGCCGCCCTCGACCTGATCCGCGAGACGGCACGCTCGCTCTCCACGGAAGTTGGCGTTTCCGCAGCGGATTGAGCCTCGCACAGGCTTGACGGCGGCGGCCTGCCGGCGCACCATCGCCCTCGTTCCTGGGGGTGCCCCAAAGTGGGGCTGAGATACTGCGGCCGCGTGCTGGCCAGGCAGTGACCCTTCGAACCTGATCCGGGTAATGCCGGCGCAGGGAGTGGAGCCGCCGCCATGCTTCAGCAAACTTTGCGTCCTGGTCGTCGCCGGATCGGCCATCTGGCAGCGAGCATTGGACAGCGAACATGGCCTTCCTTTTCCGTCATTTCATCCTCGTCGCGTTTCTGATCATCGGCCTTGCGCCCGCCGTGCCGGCCGTGGCGGCGGAGAAGCTGACCGTGATCCTGGACTGGTTCGTCAACCCCGACCACGCGACCCTGATCGTGGCCCAGCAGAAAGGCTTCTTCGTGGAAGCCGGGCTCGAGGTCACCCTGATCGAGCCGGCCGATCCGAACGACCCACCGAAGCTGGTCGCCGCCGGCAAGGCGGACCTCGCCATCAGCTATCAGCCGCAGCTGCACCTGCAGGCGGCCGCGGGCCTGCCGGTGGCGCGCGTGGCGACCGTGGTGGCAACGCCCCTGACCACGCTCTTGGTGCTGAAGGACGGGCCGATCCGGAAGATCGCCGACCTCAAGGGCCGCAAGGTCGGCTTCTCGGTCGGCGGCTTCGAGGACGCCATCCTGGGGGCGATGCTGGAGCGGCACGGCCTCAGCCTCGGCGACGTCGAGCTGGTCAATGTCAACTTCTCGCTCAGTCCGGCCTTGATCTCCAAACAGGTCGACGCGGTGATCGGCGCCTACCGTAACTTCGAGCTCAATCAGATGGATCTCGTCGGCCATCCCGGCCTGGCCTTCTATGTCGAGGAGGAGGGCGTGCCCGCCTATGACGAGCTGATCGTCATCGCCAACGCCAAGGACCTGCAGCGGCCGGCCCTCAAGGCCTTCGTCGGCGTGCTGGAGCGCGCGGTGATCTACCTGCTCAACCACCCGGAGGAGTCCTGGAAGGCCTTTGTCTCGTACAAGAAGGGCCTGGACGACGAACTCAACCGCCGGGCCTGGCGCGACACCCTGCCGCGCTTCGCCTTGCGGCCGGCGGCCCTCGACGTCGCCCGCTACGAGCGCTTCGCCCGGTTCGTCCTCGAGCGCGGGATGGCCGAGCGGATGCCGCCGGTCGAGAGCTATGCCGCGGTGCTGCGATGAGCGAAGTGGTGCCGGATTTCCCGGTCTGGCGCGAGGCGCGCCCGCAGGGCCGCTTCACCGACTGGTTGCGCCAGCGCGCCGAGCCGGCCTGGCAGCAGGCGGTCCAGCATCGCTTCGTCGCCGAACTCGCCGACGGCAGCCTCGCCGATGCCGCCTTCCGCCGCTACATCGTGCAGGACTACGCTTTCATCGAGACCCTGGTGACGGTGCTGGGCTTCGCCGTCGCCCGGGCCGAGGGCATGGCGGCGAAGAAGCGGTTGGCCGGATTCCTCTCGGTGCTGACCAGCGACGAGAACGATTACTTCATGCGCGCCTTCGCGGCGGTCGGCGCCAAGCCCACCGCGAAGCTGTCGCCGGTGACCGAGCGCTTCCGCAAGCTGATGCTGGAAGCGGCCGAGGCCGGCACCTACGCCGACGTGCTGGCGGTGATCGTGCCGGCGGAATGGATTTATCTCAGCTGGGCCAGCGAACATGCCGGCGCGGCGCCGAGCCAGCTGCATTACCGCGAGTGGATTGAGCTGCACTGCATCCCTGCGTTCGCCGAGTTCGTCGACTGGTTGAGAGGCGAACTTGACCGCCTGGGGCCGGAACTGTCGGCGGCATACCGGGCCGAGGTCGAGGCGCGCTTCCGGCGGCTGGTCGAGCTTGAGGTGGCTTTCTTCGAGCAGGCTTACGGCTGAGGCCGGGGTCAGTCCGGCTCGCTCAGCGCTTTCGGCGTCACCGCGCGATGGAAACCCTCGAAGGCAGGCGTGCCGGGACCTTCCGGCATCGGATAATGCAGGCGCGCGTTCGGCACGCCGCCGTCGACTCGGATACAGCTGCCGGTGATGAAGGCGGCCGCCGGCGACAGCAGGAAGATCACGGCGGCCGAGACCTCGGACTCCGTACCGAGACGGTTGAGCGGCACGTAGTTGTGATACAACTTGAACTGCTTGCGGGTCTCGGGGTCGTAGGTATCGAAGCCCGAGGACGCGCACCAGCCGGGCGCCACCGCGTTGACGCGGACGCCGGCGCGGCCCCATTCCACCGCCGCGGTCATGGTCAGGCTCAGCATCCCGGCCCGCGCCGCCCCCGAATGCCCCATGGTCGGCATCGAGGTCCACATGTCGGCGATGATGTTGACGATGGCGCCGCCATTCTGCTTCAGCGAGCGGACATAGAGCTCGCGGCTCATCAGGAAGCCGCCGGTGAGGTTGGTCTGCACCACCGCTTCCCAGCCCTTCTGGCTGATCGCCTCCAACGCGGCCGGGAACTGGCCGCCGGCGTTGTTGACGAGATGGCGGACCGGCCCGTGGCGGGCCAGGACGGCGTCGAGCGCCGCCTGCACCTCGGCCTCAATGCGGATGTTGCAGGGCTGCAGGTCGGCCCGGCCGCCGTCCGCGGCGATCTCGGCGGCGACCACTTCCAGCTTCGCGCGCCGCCGCCCCATCAGCACCACGGTGGCGCCGAGCGCGGCCAGCTCGTGCGCGATGCAGCGGCCGAAGCCGCTGCCGCCGCCGGTGACGATCACCGTTTCGCCTTGGAAGAGGTCGGGGCGAAAGATCGAGCGATAGGACATGGCCCAGCTTAGAAAGCGGCGCGGACGCCCGCAACTGCGGACGCTGATCAGTTCACGTCCAGGTTCGGGTAGTCGCGCTGGCGGCGGCCGGGCGATGAGCGGCCGTCGTCGGGCCGGCCCGTGTCGCCGCCCAGCACCCTGAGGATGCGCTCGACGAAGCCGCCGACGTCGACCCTGACGCCGGCCACGGTCGGGACCTCGTCGCCCGCATCACCCACCGGCCGCCTCAGCGCCAACACGGGCTGGCCCTGGTGTGCCGCCAGCATGAAGTCACGCCAGATGCGCGCGGCGAAGCCGCCGCCGCTGACGTCGCGCATGGGCCGGGCGTCGTCGTTGCCGAGCCAGACGCCGGTGACCAGCTGCGCGGTGTAGCCGACGAACCAGGCGTCGCGGGAGTGCTGCGTCGTTCCGGTCTTGCCGGCGGCCGGACGGCCGATCTCGGCCCGCTGCCCCGAGCCCTCGTCGATCACCGCTTCCAGCATTCGCTGCAGCTGGCGCAGGTGCCGCGGCTGGATCACGCGGCCCGGGCCGTCGCCGTGGCGGCGGTAGAGGATGCCGCCGTTGGCGGTGCGGATCTCGAGGATGCCGTGCGGCAGAACGCCGTCGCCGCCGTTGGCGAAGGCGGCATAGACCCCGGTCAGCTCCATGACGCCGACCTCGTTGGCGCCCAGCGCCAGCGAAGGATGCGGCCTGAGAGTGGAGGTAATGCCGAGGCGATGCGCCGTATCAATCACCCGCTGCCGTCCGGCGTATTCGGAGACCTGCACGGCGACGGTGTTGATCGAACGGGCCAATGCCTCGTGCATGGTCACCCGGCCAAACCGTTCGCTCCGATAGTTGCGGGGCCGCCAGCCGTCGATCTCGACCGGCTCGTCGACGAAGACGGTGTCGGGGGTGAGCCCGCTTTCCAGCCCCGCCAGGTAGACGACCGGCTTGAATGCCGAGCCCGGCTGGCGCAGAGCCTGGACGGCGCGGTTGTACTGGCTTTCGCCGTACTCGAGGCCGCCGACCATGGCCCGAACGGCGCCTTCGGGGGTCATCGAGACCAGGGCCGCCTGGCTCATCCGGTGCTTTGCCCCGTGCTGGGTCAGCACCTCGTGGACGCCGCTGGCGGCCGCGCGCTGCAGCGCCGGGTCGAGGGTGGTGACGATAATCAGGTCGGTCTCGCTGTGGCCGACGTAATCGGGCACCTGCTCCAGCACCCAGTCGGCGAAGTAGCGGACGCCGGAGGTGGGCTGCTGCGGGCGCTCGGCGAGACGCGCCTGCTTGGCCCTGTCGGCTTCCGCCCGCTGCAGATAGCCGGCCTCGACCATGTTGTCCAAGACCTGCGCCGCCCGTTCGCGCGCGCCGCCGGGATTGCGGGTCGGCGCCAGCCGCGAGGGCGCCTTCAGGAGCCCCGCCAGGATCGCCGATTCCAGGAGGTCGACCTCACGCGCCGAGCTGCCGAAATACCTCTGGCTCGCGGCCTCGACGCCATAGGTGCCGGCGCCGAAATAGACCCGGTTGAGATAGAGCGCGAGAATCTGGTCCTTCTCGAACGCATACTCCAGCCAGAACGCCAACAGCACCTCCTGGATCTTGCGCTTGAGCGTGCGCTCCGGCGTCAGGAACAGGTTCTTCGCCAACTGCTGGGTGATGGTGCTGCCGCCCTGGACGATGCGCCCGGCCATCAGGTTGCGGTAGATCGCCCGGGCCAGGCCGAAGGCGTCGACGCCGAAATGGCTGTAGAAGCGCCGGTCCTCGGTCGCCAGCACCGCTTGCGGCAGGCTCGCCGGAAGCTCGTCAAGCCGCACGGCCTCGCCGTAGAGGTCGCCGTAGCTTAGGATCTCGCTGCCGTCGGCGGCCAGCAGCGTCATCCCCGGCCGCCGTTCGCCGTGCCCCAGTGCGCGCACGTCCGGCAAGTCGTGCGAGTACCAGACGACGAGGCCGAGGACGGCGATGACCAGCCAGACGCCGAGAACGAATGCCCAATGCAGCACGGCGCCAAGCCAGCGCCGCGGGCGGGGCGTCCCGGCCCGGGCGGCCGCCTTTTTCGGACGCTGTCGTCGTGCCATCAGTGGCCGGCCTTCGTCTCCGCCGGCGCCTCAAACATCCAGGTTGGCGACGTTGAGCGCGTTCGATTGGATGAAGGCGCGGCGCGGTTCGACGACGTCGCCCATCAGGGTGGAGAACACCTCGTCGGCCTCGTCCAGTTCCTTGACGGTGACGCGGAGCAGGGTGCGGGCGTTGGGGTCGAGCGTGGTGCTCCAAAGCTGGTCCGGATTCATCTCGCCCAGGCCCTTGTAGCGCTGGATGTTGAGGCCCTTGCGCCCAATCCCCAACACGGTCTCCAGAAGCTCGGTCGGCGCCGTGATGGTGTGCTGTTCGTCCTTGCGCGTCAGCGTCGCCGGGCGCTGGTAGGTCGACTGCAGCTGGGGCGTCAGCGAATCGAGGCGCCGGGCCTCGGCGCTGCGGATCAGCTGGCCGTCGATCAGGTGCGTGGACCTGACCCCGCGCAGCACCCGGCTCAGCCGGAAGCCGCCCTCGGCCGGCACCTCGCCCTCCCAGCCGCGTTCGGTCTCGGGCGCCAGACCATTGAGGCGGCGGGCCAGAAACTCGGCCACCTGGGCGGCGCTCTCGGGGTTGTCGATGATCGCCGAATTGAGGGCTCCCAGGATCGCCGCCTGTTCGACGATGCCGCGGTGATAGCGGTGCGCGATGGCGCCGAGAAGACCGCGCACCAGCTGCGCCTTGTGGACCAGTTCCAGCAAGTCCTGGCCGGCCCGCTGTTCGCCGTCGGCCAGGGTCAGCACCGCGCCGTCCAGGCCCTCTTCGATCAGGTAGGCCTCGAGCTCGCGGTCGTCCTTCAGGTAGCGCCCCGCGCCGGAGCTGCCGCGCCAGACCTTGTAGAGCGGCGGCTGCGCCACGTAGAGGTGGCCGTGGGTGATGATCTCGGGCATCTGCCGATAGAAGAAGGTCAGCAGCAGGGTGCGGATGTGGGCGCCGTCGACGTCGGCGTCGGTCATGATGATGACGCGGTGATAGCGCAGCTTGCCGAGGTCGAAGTCGTCGCGGCCGATGCCGGTGCCGAGGGCGGTGATCAGGGTGCCGATCTCGTTCGACGACAGCATCTTGTCGAAGCGCGCCCGTTCGACGTTCAGGATCTTGCCGCGCAGCGGCAGCACCGCCTGGAAGGCGCGGTTGCGGCCCTGCTTGGCCGAGCCGCCGGCGGAATCGCCCTCGACCAGGAACAGCTCGGCCTTGGCCGGATCGCGCTCCTGGCAGTCGGCGAGCTTGCCCGGCAGCGAGGAGATGTCGAGGGCGCCCTTGCGCCGGGTCAGCTCGCGGGCCTTGCGCGCGGCCTCGCGCGCCAGCGCCGCCTCGACCACCTTGCCGACGATGGCGCGGGCCTCGGCCGGGTGCTCCTCCAGCCACTGGTCGAGCTTCTCGGCGACGATGCTCTCGACCACGTGACGCACTTCGGAGGAAACCAGCTTGTCCTTGGTCTGTGACGAGAACTTGGGATCCGGCACCTTGACCGAGAGCACGCAGGTCAGGCCCTCGCGGCAGTCATCGCCGGAAAGTTGGACCTTCTCGCGCCGGCCGGCGCCGCTATGCTCGGCGTAAGCGTTGATGGTGCGGGTGAGCGCGCTGCGGAAGCCGGCGAGATGGGTGCCGCCGTCGCGTTGCGGGATATTGTTGGTGAAGCAGTGGACGTTCTCGTGATAGCTGTCGTTCCACTGTAGCGCGACTTCGAGGGTGATGCGCTCGCGCTCGCCGTCGATCATGATCGGCGGCTTGTGCAGCGCCGTCTTGGTGCGGTCGAGATATTCGACGAACGCCTGGATGCCGCCCTGGTACTGGAACACCGCTTCCCTGGTTTCGACGCCGCGCTCGTCGCGCAGCTGGATGCGCACGCCGGAGTTGAGGAAGGCGAGCTCGCGCAGGCGGTGCTCCAGGGTTGCGAAATCGAAGGTCAGATTGGTGAAGGTACGCTCCGAGGGCAGGAACGTGATCATGGTGCCGCTGCGCTCGCCGGCCTCGCCGACGGCCGCGAGCGGGGCCTCGGCGTCGCCCTCGACGAAACGCATCCGGTGCTCGTTGCCGTCGCGCCAGATCGTCAGCTCCAACCACGCCGAGAGCGCGTTCACCACCGAGACGCCGACACCGTGCAGGCCGCCCGAGACCTTGTAGGAGTTCTGATCGAACTTACCGCCGGCATGCAGGTGGGTCATGATCACCTCCGCCGCCGAGACGCCTTCCTCCTCATGGATATCGGTCGGGATGCCGCGACCATCGTCGACTACGGTGACCGAGCCGTCCGGATTCAGGGTGATCTCGACGTGGCTGCAATAGCCCGCCAGCGCCTCGTCGATGGCGTTGTCGACGACCTCGTAGACCATGTGGTGCAGGCCCGAGCCGTCCTCGGTATCGCCGATGTACATGCCCGGGCGCTTGCGCACGGCCTCGAGGCCGCGCAGCACCTTAATCGATGCGGCGTCGTACTCGACTTCGTTGTCGTGCGGGACCGCGTCGCTCAAACCTTTACTCCTCTACCGTCACATGGGCCTCGCGAACGGCCAGGAACCTGGCCTGACCCCGCAGCGGCTGGAACAGGCCGGCGTCGGTTCCGGTGAGCCAGCTCTGGCCGCCCAGCGCCGCAACCTGCTCGTACAGTTCAGCCCGCCGCCTGCCGTCCAAATGGGCGGGCACCTCGTCCAGCAGCAACAGCGGTGCCACGCCGCGCCGCGCCGCCTCGATGCGAGCGCTGGCCAGCACGATGGCGACCAACAGCGCCTTCTGCTCGCCGGTCGAACACTGGGCAGCGGCGACCCCGTTCCCCGCATGGCGGACCTCCAGGTCGCTGCGGTGCGGCCCCTCGGCCGCGCCGCCCGCCTCGCGGTCGCGCCCGCGGCTCTGCCGCAGGGTCTCGGCCAGGCGATGCTCGGCGTCGACCGCCGGCAGCCGCTCCAACCAGGCCTCGACCGTGCCGGCCAGCGCCAGGGTGGGCCTGGGGAAGCCGCTGTCGTCCTCGCACAGAGCCCGTTCGAGGCGCGCCAACGCCTGACGTCGGGCCGCAGCGATGGCCACGCCTTGCGCCGCCGCTTCCGCCTCCAGGGCCGTCAGCCACGCGGCATCGCCGATAGCCTCGCGCAACAGTCGCGCACGTTCGCGAAGCGCTCGGTCGTAATCGCTGACCCGGCGCGCGTGTCCGGGGTCGAAGCCGAAAACAAGACGGTCGAGAAAGCGTCGCCGCGGCCCCGGCCCTTCGAGGAACAGCCGGTCCATCTGCGGCGTCAGCCATTGCACGCCCAGGCGCTCGGCCAGGGCCGCCGGACCGCTGGCGTTCTGGCCGTCGATGCGGACCACCCGTCGCTCGCCGTCGCCCATGACGCCGGTGCCGACGTCCAATGGCCCGTAGGGCGTGGTCAGGCGCGCCGCCACCGCCCAGCCGTCGCCGGCGCCGTGGCGTGTCGCCTCGGCCAAGCGCGCCCGGCGCAGGCCGCGGCCGGGCGAGAGGAAAGAGAGCGCCTCCAGCAGGTTGGTCTTGCCGGCCCCGTTCGGCCCGTGAAGCACCACGACGTCGGCATCGAGCTTGAGCCGCAGCGCCGCGTAGCAGCGGAACTGGCGCAGGCTCAAGCGCTCCAGCGCCAGGCGCGGCGACTCCTGATGATGGCCGAGGGCGGGGCTGAAGACGTCTGAGGCGGCGGTCAGGAGGCGGCCCTCACACTCGCATCGGCATCAGCACGTAGAGCGCGCTGAGATCACCGACGTCACGGATAATCGTCGGCGAAGCGGCGTCGGCGAGCAGGAACTCCGCCTGCTCGCCCTCGATCTGCGCGGCGATGTCGAGCAGGTAACGCGAATTGAAGCCGATCTCCAGTCTCTCACCGGAAAAGCTGACGGGCATTTCCTCGGTGGCGCTGCCGTGGTCCGGGCTGTTGGCGGATAGGGTCAGACGGTCCTTGTCGAGGGCGAGCTTGACCGCGCGCGACTTCTCCGAGGAAATCGTCGAGACCCGGTCGACCGCGCTGGCGAAGCTCTTACCGTCGACCTCCAGCTTCTTGTCGTTGCCGGAAGGGATCACCCGTTCGTAGTCGGGGAAGGTACCGTCGATCAGTTTCGAGGTGACGACGATGGCGTTGAAGGCAAAGCGGATCCGCGTCTCCGAGAGGGCGACGTCGACGCTCCCTTCAGCGCCTTCCAGCAGCTTGTCGACCTCCAGCACGGCCTTGCGCGGGATGATCACGCCCTTCATGCCGGATGCGCCCTCGGGCAGCGGCATCTCGACCCGGGCCAGCCGATGCCCGTCGGTGGCAACGGCGCGCATGACCTTGGTGCCGTCGACTTCCTTGGCGTGGATATAAATGCCGTTCAGGTAGTAGCGGGTCTCCTCGGTCGAGATCGCAAACCGGGTCTTCTTGATCAATCGCTTCAGATCGTCGGCCGAGATCTGGAAGCGATTCGGCAGCTCGCCGTCCGCCATCGCCGGGAAGTCCTCGCGCGGCAGGCAGGCGAGCGCGAAGTCCGAGCGCCCGGCGCTGAGCTTCAGGCGACCCTCGCCGGCGTTGAATTCGAGGCCGACTTGGGCACCGTCCGGTAGCTTTCTGACGATGTCGTAAAGGGTGTGCGCGGGCACCGTGGTGCCGCCCGCCTCCTGCACCTCGGCGGACGCTTCCTCGACGATGGCGATGTCGAGATCGGTAGCGGTCAGCCGCAGCCCGTCGCCCTCGGCGACCAGCAGCAGATTGGAAAGAATCGGGATGGTGTTACGCCGTTCGACGACGCTCTGGACGTGGGCCAAAGCGCGGAGGAGGACGCTGCGTTCGATGCTGAGCTTCATTTGTTCTCAATGCGCATTTATTGGTTTCGGGCTCTCGCCGGCGGCCGCTTCCGGCGCCGGCGACAGACCCGTTCAAGGCTTGTTTTGCTGTCCCTGACTCGGGCCGAGAGTCTAGCAGAAGGCGGTCGTGGCCGCACGCATTTCTGGGGCTTCCCGGTCCCGTCCGAGGTCCTGCAGAACAGCTCGGCACTGCTTTGAAATATGCGTCTTTCCTGGAATTTGGCAAGGGCGCCCCCCGGGGCCCAGAGGGCGGCGAATCCGGCGCCGTGCTCACCGGGCAGGGCCGCGCCGATCCTTCCGCCGCCCGGGTTGTGCCGGTTGGTGACTTGCGGCCCCAGCCTTGCAACCGCTGCGGTGTCCTTCAAGCGGGCTCGAAGCCATCGCTGCCGGCGCCACAGATCAGTGCGACGACATGGGCGCCCACCGCCGGGCGATGCGCCGCGGTCTGCAAGGCGGCGAGGGTGGCGGCCCCGGCAAGCTCGGTGGCGACGGCGAACTCGGACCAGAGCCAGCGGGCGGCGCGGCGCATGTCCTCGTCACTGACCAGCACGATGTCGTCGACCAGCGCGGAAATGATCTCGAAGTTGAGCGTCTCGCTCCGCCGGGGGGCCAGCGTGCCGGCCCGGGTCTCGATCTTCTCCAGCTCGACCAGGCGGCCGGCGGCGCGGCTCGCGTGCAGGGTCGGCGCGCCCGCCGCCTCGACGCCGATGACGCGTAGCTCCGGCTTCAGAGCCTTGGCGGCGACGGCGATGCCCGAGATCAGGCCGCCGCCGCCGATTGCCACCAACAGCTCATCCGCCTGCGGGGCCTGCTCGACGATCTCGAGCCCGACCGTGCCTTGCCCGGCGACCACCATCGGATCGGCGAAAGCGTGCACGTAAGTCAGGCCCTCGGCCCGCGCCGCGGCCAGCGCTTCCCGGTTGGCCTCGTCCCAGACCTCGCCGTGGGTGACGACGTCGGCGCCCCAGGCGGCGATCGCCTGGGCCTTTTGCCTTGGCGTGCTGGTCGGCAGGTAGACCCTGGTCGGCACGCCGGCCCGCCAGCCGGCATAGGCGACGCCCAGGCCGTGGTTGCCGCCGGAGGCGGTGACCAGACCGCGTGCGACCGCGTCCGGCTCCAGGCTGGTCAGTTTCGATGAGGCCCCGCGCGCCTTGAACGAGCCGACGATCTGCAGGCATTCGAGCTTCAGGGACAGCCGGCCGTCGAACCGCAATGGCGTCTTCACCGGATGGGCCGCCAGCATGGGCGTGCGCCGGACGTAGCCGTCGATGCGGCCGGCGGCGGCTTGGACCGTCTGCAGGTTGACGGCTTGCCGCCAGCTCATGGGGCGACGTCGGCGAGGCCGCGATCGAGCACCAGCAGCTCGCGCTCGACGGCGAAGGTGCGGAACTGCGTCCGCCCGCCCTCGCGCCAGATCTCCGTCTTCAGGGTCTCGCCGGGGTAGACCGGCGCGGTGAAGCGGGCGGCGAAGCTGTTGATCCGTTCCGGCCGATAGTCGCAGCAGGCGCGCAGCACCGCATGGCAGGCATGCCCCCAGGTGCAAAGCCCGTGCAGGATCGGCTCGGGAAAGCCGCCCTGGGCGGCGAAGCCGGGATCACAGTGCAGCGGATTGCGGTCGCCGGAAAGCCGGTAGATCAATGCCGCCTGGCGCAGTATCGGCATCGTCTCGACGGCGTCGGGTGCCCGCTCCGGCACCCTGGGCAGCGGCGCCGGGTTGCCCTCGGGCCCACCGAAGCCGCCGTCACCGCGGGCGAAGGCGACCGATTCCAGGGTGCAGAGCCGGTCACCGCCGTCGGCCTCGGTAATCGTCGTCTCGACCAGCAGGACGGCGCCCCTGTCCGCTCCCTTGTCCCAGGCGCCTTTGATGCGGACCCGCGAAGTGACTTCCGCGGCCGTCGGCAGCGGCCGGTCGAGCCGCAAACGCATCTCGCCGTGCAGGGTGTTCGGCAGGTCGAGACCGACCGCGTCCATCCAGCTATCGTCCCAGGCGATGACGGTGGCCATCGACGGCATCGCCTTCAGGTCCTTCTCGTAGACGAAGCTGAGCTGGCCGCGGTCAAGCGGGTCGCTGCCCAGGCCGACTCCGACGGCGTAGAGCATGCAGTCGCGCTGGTCGTAACGAAACCGCTTCTCCGGCAGTTCAAGGCGCAACAGCTCGGCGTGACTGAGTTTCATCGCTTGCCCTCCAGCAGCTCTATCTCGGCGGCACGGTCGCGGCCCGCCAGGGTCGCGCCGGCCAGGCGGCGAACAGCGCCGCCAAAAAGCGCCAGGCGGCCTCGTAGATGCCGGGCGCCTCGCTTTCGCGCGGGCCGGCGACGTTGAGGCGGCGGACCCGGTGGCGACGCAGGAAGGCGAGCGCCCGCCGGTGCGCGCCCCGCGCCTGCGGCGCCAGCAGCAGACACGGCCGCCGCCCTGCGGCAGCCCGCAGCGTCAGCAAGGTCCCGCCGCGCGGCCGGCCGGGGCTCAGTATCAGCGTCGCCTCGCTGTCGCGGACGTTCCACAGCGTGCGCTGAATGGCGCGGGCGAGCGGGGTTTCACTCAGGCGATAGTGCTCTGCGATCCTGCCGTCCTCGGCCCGCCGCCCGCGCGGACACCAACCGCCGGTGGCCAGCCCTTCGAGACGGGCGGCGTCGAGCGCGGCGCGGTCGACGCCGCTCTGCCCGCCCGAGACGACCACCGGCGCGGGCCGGCGAGCGGGTCCGTAGGGCGAAGATCGAGGACGCGACATGACGGCGGCGATCTATCACAATCCGAAATGCAGCAAGTCGCGCCAGACGCTGGCGCTGCTGCGGGAAAAGGGCATCGAGGCCCGGATCATCGAATACCTGAAGACGCCGCCCAGCGCCACCGAGCATCCGGCGCTGATCGAGCGTCCGATCGTGCTGGCCAACGGCAAGGCGGCGCTGGGCCGCCCGTCGGAAGCGGCGCTCGCGGTCCTCTGACGGCGCGGGTCGGGCGGGGTCAGAGATCCTGGTGCCATTTCATCAGGTAGGAATCACTGTCGTTGACTTCGATGCGGACCCACATCGGCATGTGGTCGGAGAACTGATAGGTGCGCCAGTCCAGGTAGTAGTTCTTCAGGGCCTCGCCGTTCAGGATGCTGCCGTTGTCGGTGGCCTTGGCGGCGGCGCTGTAAAGCGTGAACTGGCTGGGTGTGAAGATCGCGGCGAAGATGTCGAAGATGCCCGCGTTGCGCTGTCGGGGATCGTCGGCCTCGCGCTCGATGAAGCTCAGCATGTCCCGCTTGGTCTTGAAGGCGATCTGATCGTAGTGCTTGGTCTTTCGCGTGTTGCTGGGCTTGTCCCGCAGCACCGAGGGCACGGTGAAGCCGGCGTCCAGCAGCGCCTGCATGGTCCTGTGTTCGGGGCTGACGATGTTGAAGTCGCCGAGCAGGATCAAGGCCTTCTTCTCTTCCAACGCCGCTTCGGCGCGACCGCCGAAGTACCGGGCGATGCGATCGATCTCCTCGATCCGCTGCACCAGCTTGGCGCCGGAGTCGGCGCCGAAATAGAGATGCACCGTGCAGATGTCGAACTTCAGCCAGCCCGACTGGAAGGAGACGACGAAAGGGGTCCGCCTGAACTGCTTGCCTGCGACGATCTTGCCGGCTTCGACTTCGAGCTCGGCCTTGCTGATCAGCATGTCGTCGGGCAGTACGATCTCGCCGGCTATGTTCTTGAACGCCACCTTGCGCTTGTCGAAGACAAAGGTCAGTCGCTCGCCGTTGCCGCCGAGCTTGGTATCGGTAACGTCGGTGGCAATGTAATCCCACTCGTGGCCCAGGATCGCCATGACCAAGCTCCACTCCGGCAGCGCGTTGATTTCCTGAATGGCGACGAGATCGAAACGCGAGATCACTTCGGCGATGTAGAAATGGGTCTCCGCCAAGCGGTCGCCGAAACCGCGGCGGTTCTTCTTGCCGAAGTCCCGCAAGTTCCAGGTCGCCAGCAGCAGGGTGTTGTCAAGGTCCTTGTCCGGGACCGACGCCTTGAGCTGTTCTCTGAGCGCCAGGAGGTTGCCGATCGCCCGCTTGCGATCGGCTTCGGGTACCGTGTGTTGCAGATTGGCGTAGTAGGGCATGGCAGCCTCCGCGTTGACCGCAGATTGATCGACAACGACTAGCCGCGGGATTTTGCGGCGAATATCGTTGGTAATAAAATCTATTATTATTTTCCCAAATTCATTGTGGGATTTGTCACACGGCGCCCCCTGGGCTGCGGCGGCCTTCGCGAGGTCTAAGCGGCGCGGGCGACGAACGTCGGCGGGCCGGGGGCCGTCCAAGTCGGGGCTTCGTTGACGCCGCGCCTGCCGCCGTCCGAGAATGCCGGGTCCCGGGCCGAGCGGCCCGAAGCAGAACAGGAGCGCGGCATGTCCACCGACTTCGTGATCGCCAACTTCCGGCACGTCGCCGATGGCCTGCAGGAAGGCCAGTTCGCCATCGGCGAGCGCCGCAAGGCGGCAAGCCTCGCCGACCTCGACCCGATCTACCGCCAGCTGATGGACAAGCCGGTGACCATGACCCTGGGCCTGATCGGCCCCGACGGGCGGCCCAGCCTGACGCCGATGTGGTTCGACTACGAGGATGACAAGATCCTGGTCAACACCGCCTCGCACCGGGCCAAGTGCGAATGGATCCGCCGCAGCCCGCAGCTGACGATCCTGCTGGTCAACCCGGAGAACCCCTACCACTGGATGCAGATCAAGTGCACGGTCGAGAAGGAACTGCGCGAGTGGGAAGAGGGCGGCGACTACGTCACCCGGCAGCTCGACCGGATCTGGACCAAGTACACCGGCAACCCGCCGCCCTATGGCCTGCGCGACCCGGCGATCGACGAGAAGCGGGTGCTGTTCGTCTGCGGCATCGACCGCATCGCCACCTTCGGCAAGCCGTAAGCGGGCGTCGCCGCCAGCCCGGCGCGAAGTCCCGATTGAGACGCCTGCTGGCGGCGGCAGTGACGGCCGGCGATGCCGGACCCTGACTGATTGATGGTCCTATTCTTCTTTGGCTTCGGTGCGCGCGGAGGGCTGGCACAGCCTCAGATGGATCGCGACGAACCAGCCCGGGTCCGAGACTCGGGTGGCGTTATTGAAATCGATCGTTTCGATCGTGCAGACGGCGTCGGCGAACTTCGCCTCGGCTAGCCGACACTCCCTTTGCGCGCGCTCGTAGGTCGCGACAAACATCGCAGTCTGCGTCGTCTCGTCGGGCGCCTGTTGCAGATCGTTGATGCGGACGTACGAGGCTTGATCGCATCTGTGGACGTAGCTTGCCGCAGCGGGCGAACCAGATTTCGCCGGGCCCTGCCGGAAGAGCCACCTTGCGGCCCGGCTCAGAGGCCCTTGCCGCTGCTGAACTTGCCGGTCGCCTTGTACTTTTGCACCGCCTCCTTCAAGAGGTCGTACTCGACGCAGCCGAACAGGCAGGCCTTGTCGAGGACCGCCAGCCGCTCCTCGGCGGCGGCGAGGTCGCCCAGCTTCAGGTAGAGATCGCCCAGGTATTCGTTGGCCCCCCGGTGCTCCGGCTTCAGCGCCAGCGCCTGCTTGTAATAGCCGAGGGCGGCGTCGCTCTTGCCGGAGCGCGCATGCGCATAGCCCAGATAGTTGTAAGCGTCCGCGTTCTTCGGGTCCTGCTGCACCACCTGCTTCAAGAGCGGCACCGCGGCGTCGTAGTCCTTGGCGGCGATGGCGCGCTTGGCCTTGGTCCAGTCGCCGCTCTCGGCGCTGGCGGATGACGGGCCGCCGGCGCCGCCGCCGCCAATGGCGAGCACGGTGCCGGGGCCAAGGCCGACGCCGGCGAGCACGAGCAGCAGCAGGGCCAGGATCGGTAAGCGGTGCATTTCGCTACTCCTTAATTCGCCCCCCCATGCGTCCCGTGCCGGCGCAAGGAAGTCGAAATCATACCGCGAAGATATCATCATTAGGCCCTCCGACGGCGAATGCCAATCGCGCGACGACACGATCGCGTGACGATGCCGTCGCTTGACCGGGGGGCGGCCGCAGCGGAGACTCAGGGCCCATACACCTGTGGTGATGAGAGGCTTGGATGACGGGGCGCGAGAAGCTGGCCATTCGCCTGCATCGTAACGACAACGTCGTGGTGGCGCGGGCCGATCTGCTGGCCGGCGCCGAGGTTGCGGAGGAGTCGGTGACCGCCGCCACGCACATCCCGGCCGGACACAAGATCGCCACGGCGCCGATCGCCAAGGGCGAGCCGGTCAGGAAATACGACCAGATCATCGGCTTCGCGACCGCCGAAATCACGCCCGGCGCGCACGTCCACACCCACAACGTCGAGGTCCGCGACTTCGAGCGCGACTACCTGTTCTGCCAGGACGTCAGGCCGGTCGACTTCGTGCCCGAACCCGCGCGCGCCACCTTTCAGGGTATCCGCCGGGCCGACGGGCGGGTGGCGACGCGCAACTACATCGGCGTGCTGACCAGCGTCAACTGCTCGGCCACGGTGGCGCGCTATATCGCCGACTGGTTCAAAGGCGGGGCCCTCGCCGACTTCCCCAATGTCGACGGCGTGGTGGCGCTGACCCACGGCACCGGCTGCGGCATGGCCAGTTCGGGCGAAGGGCATGCCCAGCTGCGCCGCACCATCGCCGGCTATGCCCGCCACCCCAACTTCGCCTCGGTGCTGCTGGTCGGCCTCGGCTGCGAGGCGATGCAGATCAGCGCCGTGCTGGAGGGCGAGCGCCTGACGACCGGCGACAACTTGCGCACCATGACGATCCAGGACACCGGCGGCACCACGGCGACGGTGCGCGAGGGCATCGCCCGCATCAAGGAGATGCTGCCGGCGGCGAACCAAGTCGTCCGGAAAACGGTGCCGGCGTCGGAATTGATCCTCAGCCTCGAATGCGGCGGCTCCGACGCCTACTCCGGGATCAGCGCCAACCCCTCGCTGGGGGCTGCGGCCGACCTGCTGGTGCGCCAAGGCGGCACCGCGTGCCTGGCCGAGACGCCGGAGATCTACGGCGCCGAGCACCTGTTGACCCGGCGCGCCGTCAGCGAGGCGGTCGGCCGCAAGCTGATCGACAAGATCCGCTGGTGGGAGGACTACACCCGGCGCAACAACGGCGAGATGAACAACAATCCCTCGCCCGGCAACAAGCTCGGCGGCCTGACCACGATCCTGGAGAAGTCGCTGGGCGCCGCCGCCAAGGGCGGCACCACCAACCTGGTCGACGTCTTCGGCTATGCCGAGCCGATTACCGCCAAGGGCTTCGTCTTCATGGATACCCCGGGCTACGATCCCGCCTCGGTCACCGGCATGGTCGCGGGCGGCGCCAACGTGGTCTGTTTCACCACCGGGCGCGGCTCGGTGTTCGGCTGCAAGCCGGTGCCGTCCCTGAAGCTGGCCACCAACTCGGCGATGTACCACCGGCTGAGCGAGGACATGGACATCAACTGCGGCCAGGTCGTCGACGGCGAGGCCAGCGTCGAGGAGATGGGCCGGCAGATCTTCGAGCTGATCCTGGCCACCGCCTCGGGCCAGCGGACCAAGAGCGAACTTCTAGGCTTCGGCGACGACGAGTTCGTGCCCTGGACCCTGGGCGCGGTGATGTGACGCGGCTGGCGCCGTAGCCGCCGTCAGCGGCGGAGGCATGCCCATCGCCGCGCCGTGCGCTATGCTGCGCGCGTGCCCGTGCCGATCGTCCATCACCCCGGCTATGTCGCGCCGCTGCCTGCCGGCCATCGCTTCCCGATGGCCAAGTTCGGCCGCCTGATCGAGGTGCTGCGCGGCCAGGGCCTTGCCGGCGCCGACAATACTCACAGTCCCGATCCGGCGCCGCGCTGGTGGCTGGAGCTGGCGCATGACCCTGCCTATGTGGCCGAGATTCTCGACCTCACCGCCGGAACGTCGACGATGCGTCGCATCGGCCTGCCCTTGAGCGCCGCCCTGGCGCTGCGCGCGCGGCTGGCGGTGGCCGGCACGGTGCTGGCTGGGGAACTGGCGCTCAAGGCCGGTGTGGCCTGCAACACCGCCGGCGGCAGTCATCATGCCGGGTACGCGCATGGTGCCGGCTTCTGCGTCTTCAACGACGTCGCAGTGGCGGCCAGGGTGCTCCAGGCGCTTGGTCTGGCAAAGCGGATTTTAGTGCTGGACCTCGACGTGCACCAGGGCGACGGCACCGCCGAGATCTGCCGCGGAGATGACTCGATTTTCACCTTCTCACTGCACTGTGAGCACAACTACCCGGCGCGAAAGCAGCAAAGCGATCTCGACATAGGCCTCGACGAGGGCACCGGCGACGACGAATATCTGGCAGCGCTGACGCCTCGGCTGTCAGAGCTGCTCGACCAATGGCGGCCGGATCTGGTGTTCTACAATGCCGGCGTCGATCCGCACCGGGACGACCGCCTTGGCAAGCTCGCCCTGAGCGACCAGGGCCTGATGGCCCGAGAACGCTTGGTGGTTGGGGCCTGCGGGCAGGCGCAGGTGCCGCTGGCGACGGTGATCGGCGGCGGCTACGCTATTGATATCGATGCCCTGGCCCGGCGCCATGCCCTAATTTCGCTGGCGGCGGCAGAAGCCGGCGCGGGCTGAGGGTCGTCTATGATAAGCTGCCGGCCGTTTACGGTTGCATCGCCGCAGCGCAGCATTGTTGCTGCGCATCGCCTGCGTGTTATGCTATAGGTGTGTTCTAATACATCGGACGGTCACCGTCTCCTAATAGACTTGGTACAGAACCACCAAAGAGGGGGTCTCATGCGTTTCGCACTAAAGACAGCAATCGCCGGCGCGGTCATTTTCCTGATCGCCGGCTGCGGCACATTGGACGGCAACAAGATCGCCGACATGGAGAACAAGGGCGATGCATTCGCCGGTTTCCTGCGCGACGGCTACGTCGAGATGGGTCGCAAGGAAGCGAAGTCCGACGACATGGACTGGGGCGATTCCGATCGCTTCTATAAGAAGGCGCTCGCTGCCGCCAGCGGCCAGACGGTGCTGCCGGACGAGATTTCGAGCCGCAAGCTGCCGAAGGACAAGGTCGCCGAGTTGACCGCGGCGCGCGAGCGCCTGATGGCGGCGCTTGACGGCGGCGGTCGCGAGAAGGCGACGCAGCCCGCCGCCCGGGCCCAGGTCATGTTCGACTGCTGGATGGAAGAACAGGAAGAGAACCACGAGCCCATCGACATCGCCTGGTGCAAGGACGGCTTCGAGGCCGCCCTGGCCGAGGTCGAGGCGGCGCTGAAGCCGATGGTGGCCGAGAAGCCGAAGCCGACCCCGGCGCCGGCCCCGGCGCCCATCGTCGACGGCCTCTATCTGGTCTTCTTCGACTGGGACGACGACCGTCCGAACACCGAGTCGGGCGCGGTCATCCTCAAGGTTCTTGACGACTTCAAGGTCGACAATCCGGGCCAGGTGCGCCTGATCGGCCATGCCGACCGTTCCGGTTCCGAGAAGTACAACATGGATCTGTCGCGCCGCCGCGCCGAGAACATCAAGGCGCTGCTGGTGGAAGCCGGTATTCCGGCCGGCAAGATCGTCGTCAACTTCGCCGGCGAGACGCAGCCGCTGCGGCCGACCGAGGATGGCGTCCGCGAAGCGCGCAACAGGCGCGTCGAGGTGGAGTTCGAATAGTACCGGGATCTGAGCTGAAGCTTGATGGGGCGCCGCGAGGCGCCCCATTTCTTCGTGGTGCGCCAGGCATGGCGCGTTTGTGCCTTCGGGCACGAGTTGATTGGAGGTGGTCAGCCGATCGGCGACTTGGAGGTGGAAGTCCTCTACGGGCCCTGGTGACGGGAACCGTTAGCCGAACAGCAAGGGCGTCGCCGCGAGGCGGGGTCCGAAGGCAGCTGCAGGCAAAGTCCCGGCCCGACGAACAGGAACCGCATAGGAGGCGTCGAGACCCTGGGCGAGGGGGCCACAAGACCCGAAGCCCGATGTCACCCGGAGGGTCTGGGCGTAGATGCGGCGGGTATGTGGGACGAAGGTCGCGCGTCTTACCCTGGGAGGCCTGCCGGCCTGCCCCTGAGTTGCAGGTGCGCTACCGGCGCTGAGAGGCGTCGGGACGGGGCGGCAGGAGTCAGCAGAGGCCATAGTAGCCGCGAGACCGGGCGGCGAAGGGCCGAATATGTCGAAGGAGGCCGGACCGCTTTTCCGACCGCCTTGAGCAGATGCCTCGAAAGAGGGCCTGAAGCCGGAAGTAGCGGGCGGCACCCGCGAGGTAGGGCTGGGCGCTTGAAGGGCGGCGGGCACTGAGGACCATAGCGCCGAGCGCGACATGAACCGCCGTGTACGGAACCGTACGCACGGTGGTGTGGGAGGAGGGCCGCCGCAAGGCGCCCTCCTACCCGATTCCGCGGGGGGGGTTGAGAAAGGGACGGTCCGTGACGCTCAGCCCGGGCCGCGCCGAGGCGACGCGAAGGCCGAGCCCTGCTTGCCGCCGCGACGCAACTCGGCCGCCTCGCGGATGATGCGCACGGTCTCCGACCACAGGCCAAGGCCGCCGATGTCGTCCAGCGCCACCCAGCGCAGGGCGGCGGCATCGCTGCCGGGCCGGGGCTCGCCGGCGCGCCATTCGGCCACCAGGTCGACAAGCGTGTAGTGGAACTCGACGTCGTTCTTGGCGTCGCGGCGAATTGAGTCGACGACGTCGACGAGGCCGATCACCTCGATCTCGATGTTGGCCTCCTCCATGACCTCGCGCCGGGCCGCCTCGCGCACCGTCTCGCCGATCTCCTGCATGCCGCCGGGCAGGCTCCACTGCCCCTGCCGGGGCGGCTTGCCGCGCCGCACCAGCAGCACCTGGTCATCGCGCCAGACGACCACGCCGACGCCGACGAACGGCCGCTCGGGATAGCTGCGGTTCACCCTTTGGCTCTCCGATAGTTTCGTTCAAGAAAGCCGCGGCTGAACTTGCCGCTGTCGCCGTCGCGGGCCAGCAGGGCCGGGTCGCGCGCCGAGGGCGGGCCGTAGCCGCCGGCGCCCGGGGTCTCGACGACGACGGCGTGCGCGGGATCGACGACGATGCCGTTCGGCTTGTCGGACAGGGGCTCTTCGCGCCCGCCGCTGTCACGCAGCGCGAAGCGGCCGACCTTGCCGGGACCGCCGCCGAAGATGCCCCACGGTTGATGCCGAAAGCGCTCGCCCATGCCGCTGAAGACGGTGTCGTGGCCGACCGGGCGGATCACCCGGCGCAGGCCCAGGCCGCCGCGGTAGGTGCCGGCGCCGCCCGAATCCTCGATCAGGCCATAGCTCTCGACCATCAGCGGGTATTCCATCTCGATCGCCTCGACCGGCAGGTTCGAGGTGTTGGTGATGTGCACCTGGACGCCGTCCTTGCCGTCCTTGCTGGCGCGGCCGCCAAAGCCGCCGCCCAGGGTCTCGAGATAGACGTAGGGCCGCTTGCGGACCGGATCGTTGCCGAAGAAGACCGCGGTGGTGTTGGCGCCGTTGGCCGCGCCGACCGCGCGCTCGGGCAGCGCCTCGGCGAGGGCGCCGATCAACACGTCGATGATGCGCTGGGTGGTATTGGCCCGGCCGGCGACCGCGGCGGGGAAGACGGCATTGACGATCGAGCCCTCGGGCGCGGTGATCTCGACCGCGCGGATGAGGCCGTGGTTGTTCGGAATTTCCGGGTCGAGCAGGCCCTTGAGCGTGTAGTAGACCGCTGATTGGGTGGCGTTCAGGGTGACATTGACGTTGCCTTTGACCTGCGGGCCGGTGCCCGCGAAGTCGAAGCGAATGTCCTCGCCCGTGACCGTTACACTGACCTGGATCGGGATGTCGTCGGTGCCCATGCCGTCGTTGTCGAGAATGTCGCGAAAACCGTAAGTGCCGTCGGGGATGCCCGAAACGGCGCCACGGATGCGCGCCTCGGTACGATCGAGGATGGTCTCGAAGGCGTCCCGAATCAGCTCCGGCGGGTAGCGCCGGGCCACTTCCTGCAGCCGCCGCTCGCCAAGCCGGCAGGCCGCGACCTGGGCGAAGTAGTCGCCGCGCCGCTCCTCGGGCACGCGGACGTTCAGCAGCAAGAGGTCGAGGACGTCGCGCACCAGCTCGCCCCGGCTGAACAGCTTGACCACTGGGATGCGCAGCCCCTCCTGGTAAATCTCGGACATGCCGCCGGCCATCGAGCCCGGCGCCATGCCGCCGATGTCGGCGTGGTGCGCCAGGTTGCAGACGAAGCCCAGAAGCTCGCCGCCGACGAATACCGGCATCGCCAGGTTGACGTCCGGCAGGTGCGTGCCGCCGGCGACGTAGGGGTCGTTGGCGACGAAGATGTCGCCGGGCTCGATGCGCCCGGCGGGAAACTTGGCCAGCAGCCGTTCCATCAGCCCCAGCATCGAAGCGAGATGGATCGGCAGCGAATTGTCGGCCTGCGCGATCAGGCGGCCGGTCGCGTCCATGATCGCCGTCGAATGGTCGCGCCGCTCCTTGATGTTGGTCGAATAGGCCGCCTTGGTGATGGTGATGTAGGTCTCGTCGGTGACCGACTTCAGGCTGTTGTACAGGATCTCCAGGGTAATGGCATCGATCTCGCTGTGCTTGCCGCTCATGTGCCGACCTCCACCAGAAGGTTGCCCGATCCGTCCACCGTCATCCGGTCGCCCGGATGCAGCAATGTCGTCGCGTCCAGCTGCTCGATTACCGCCGGTCCCTCGATTCGCTGCCCGGGCCGCAAGCGCAGGCGATCATAGACCGGCGTCGCCAGCGGCGCCCGACCGCGGAAGTACACCTGCCGCCTCGCCGCCGGCTCCGGAGTCTGGCTGTTTCCGGTTTCGAACTGGGGCGGCGGCGGCCGGTCGAGGCGGCCGGTCGCGCTCAACCGGAAATTGACGATTTCCACCGCATCGTCCGGATTGTGGTAGCCATACGTGCGCTCGTGCACGGCAAAGAACGCTTGCAGCAGCTCGCGCTCGTCCAGCGCCGCCACATCCTCGCTGAGCGCGACGGAAAGTTCGTAGTTCTGGCCGACGTAACGCATGTCCAGGCTGTAGGCGAGTTCGCGCGCGTTGCCTTCGATGCTTTCGAGCGTGAACCAGTCGGCTGCCGCCTGGCCCAGTTCGGACAGGCAGGTGCGGATCGCCGCCATGTTCGCCGCGCCGACCCGGGTCAGCGCGCTGCGCACGAAGCTCTCGCTCAGGTCCGAGACCACCAAGCCCTGGGCGCAGAGGATGCCGGGGGCGAGTGGTACCACGTAACGCTTGATGCCGAGCGCGTTGGCGACGTCGGTGGCGTGCAGCGCGCCGGCGCCGCCGAAGGGCAGCAGGACGAAATCGCGCGGATCGTGGCCGCGCTCGACCGAGATCGCGCGCAGCGCCCGGACCATGTTGGCGACGACGATGTCGATGATGCCAGCGGCGGTCGCCTCGATGTCGAGCGTGAGATGCCGGGCGGTCGGTTCCAGGGCGCGGCGCGCCGCATCCATGTCCATCGGCATGCCGCCGCCCAGCAGGCCCTGCGGCGAGAGACGGCCCAGCACCAGGTTGGCGTCGGTCACCGTCGGCTCGGTGCCGCCGGCGCCATAGCAGGCCGGGCCGGGATCGGCACCGGCGCTGGCCGGTCCCACCTTCATCAGGCCATCGCGGTCGAACCAGGCGATCGAGCCGCCGCCGGCGCCGACGGCATTGATGTCGATGCTGGCGAGGCGGACCGGATAGCCCTCGATCCAGCGGTCGTAGGTCATCGCCGCCTGGCCCTCGCGGATCAGGCAGACGTCGGCCGAGGTGCCGCCCATATCGAGGGTGATGACGTCGGCTTCGCCGGCCAGGCCGGCGGTATAGATGGCGCCGACGGCGCCGGCGGCCGGGCCGGAGAGCGCGGTGCGGATCGGCAGCTCGCAGGCCCGGCCCGGCGACATCAGGCCGCCGGCCGACTGGTTGATGCCGAGCCGGGCCTCGCCGATCATCTCGTTGAGGCCGGCCTCGAAGGCGCGCGTGTAGCGCGACATCACCGGCTGCAAGTAGGCGTTCAGTACCGTGGTCGACAGTCGCTCGTACTCGCGGAATTCGGGTTGCACCTCGGACGAGATCGAGACGTAGAGTTCGGGCAGGGCTTCGGCGAGCGCCCGCTTCACCGCCTGCTCGTGCGCCGGGTTGACGAAGGCGAACAGGAAACAGACGGCGCAGGCTTCAGCGCCGCTGGCCTCGACCTCGCCGACGACGCGGGCGATTTCCGGATCCTCGAGCGCCCGGTGCACGCTGCCGTCGTAACGCACGCGTTCGGCCGCCTCGAAGCGGCGCTCGCGCGGCACCAGCGCCTCGGGATAGTCGCGCTGGAAGTCGAACATGTGCGGGCGGATCTGGCGGCCGATCTCGAGCAGGTCGCGGAAGCCCCTGGTTGTCACCAGGGCGACACGGCCGCCCCTGCCCTGGATCAGGGTGTTGGTGGCGACGGTGGTGCCGTGGCTGACGCGGCGTACCGCCGGCAGGTCGATATCGTGCTGGCAGGCCATCGCCGCCAGGCCCTCCAGCACGGCGCGGGCCGGTTCGGCCGGGGTCGAGGGCGTCTTGTGCACGCGCACAGCCCCGCTCGCCGCTTCAAAGGCGTAGAAGTCGGTGAAGGTGCCGCCGACGTCGACGCCGATCACCCAGGCCATAAACACACTCCCGCGACTACGTAACGGTCCGACTGGCGGCGCAATCTAAGTCAATTACCGCCGCCACGGAAACGTCCGCCTCATGGCGCCGGCCGCCGCTCGCTCCGATAGGCCGCGGCCTCGGCCACGATCCAGTCGCGGAATCTGCGCACCTTGGGACGCTTCAGGCTGTCCTCCAGGTAGACCAGCCAGTAGGCGAAGTTGGATTCCAGCTCCAGCTCGAACGGGATCACCAGCAGTCCCGCCGCCACGTCGTCGGCGACCAGGGCGCTGCGGCCGAGAGCGACGCCCAGGCCCTGCACCGCCGCCTGCTGTGCCCCGCCCGCGGTATCGAAGCGCAGCCCGTGCGAGGGATCGACGTCATCGATGCCGGCGGCCCTGAGCCAGCTCGCCCAGTCGACGAAGCGCGGATCGCCACGGTGGCTGTCGTCGTGCAGCAAGTGGACGTGCTTCAGGTCGGCCGGGCTGCGCAGCGCCCGCGCGCCGCTCAGCAGCCGCGGGCTGCAGACCGGCGTCACCGCGTGCGACAGCAGATGCTCGGCGACCAGGCCGGGCCAACTGCCCTGGCCGTAACGGACGCCGATTTCGATGCCGTCGCGCCGGAAGTCGCTGAGTTCCATGCGCGTGGAGATGCGAATGTCGACCTCGGGGTACTGGCGGTTGAAGCGGTCGAGGCGGTGCACCAGCCAGTTGGAGGCGAAGGACGGCGTGGCGGCGACGGTCAGCAGCCCGGTCTCGTCATGGAGGCCGAACTCCTCCATCGCCTCCCGCAAGGCGGCGAACGCCTTGGCGACGCCGGGCAGCAGCGTCTGGCCGGCCTCGCTCAGCATCAAGGTGTGCCGGGTGCGGCGGAACAGTTCGGCCCCGACGAAGGCTTCCAGCCCCTTGATCTGATGGCTGACCGCCGCCGGTGTCACGTTGAGTTCCGCCGCCGCCCGCGTGAAGCTGCGGTGGCGGGCCGAGGCCTCGAAGGCGCGCAGGGCGTTCAGCGGCGGCATCCGGACCGGCATCTGGCTTGATCGATTCTCGGTAACTTTAGATTTTCTCACATCATGTTGGAGAAATCGTCGTTTGTCGAGCGCCTCTGGAATGTCTATTTCAAGGCTCAGTGAGACGATGTCAGTCCGCTTTTCCGGTCGCGCAAGCCGGTTCGGATCGAACTCATTCAAGGATTCTTAATATCCCGACCCGGAGCCAAGGCGAAAAGGACGATTGAGCCATGCCGTACAACAGATATATCGGCTATCCGGCGCCGCTGCCCTCCGGCGCGCTGCCGACCGACGAAGAGCTCTCCGCCCTGATCAGGCAGAGCCGCCGGCGCCAGTTTGGCGTGCTGACGACGTGGTTCCGTCGCCTGGTCGCGCACTAGCGGTTAGACCGCCAGGGCCATGCCGTCGTGGCTGGGGTCGGCAGCACCGGTGCAACGGCCGTCGACGATGCAGATCGCGTGCACGGCGGCGAAGGCGTAGCTCAGGTGGCTGCGCACGACGTCGTAGCCCAGGGCCTCCAGCTCATCGGTGACAAAGCGCGGGATGCGGTTGGCGACGTCAATCGCGTTGCTGGTGGCCGAAAACCGGGGCGCGACGATCGCATCGGTGATGCCCATGTCGAAGTCGAGGACGTTCAGCGTCGCCTGAAAGACGCCCAGCGAAATCTGCGTGCCGCCCGGCGCGCCGATGATCAGGCACGGCTCGCCGTCCTCGAAGACAATTGTGGGGCACATGGCGCTGAAGCGGCTTTTGCCCGGCGCCAGTGAGCCGGCGTGGCCGGGGCGCGGATCGAAGACGCCCATGCAGGCGTTGTACATGAAGCCGAGGCCGGGCGTAATGACGCCCGAGGGCATGCCCAGCGAATGCGTCATCGAGACCGCGTTGCCCTGCCGGTCAATCACCGAGATGTGGGTGGTGTGAGGCGATTCCATCGGCCCACCCAGGCGTGGCACGTCCGCCTTTTCGCCGCGCCTGATGGCGGCGGCCAGTTCGCCGGCATAGGCCTTGTCGGTCAACCGGGCGACAGGCACGTCAACGAAGGCGGGGTCGCCGACGTGGCCGTCCTTGTCGATGGTCGCCCGCTTCATCGCTTCGGCCACGACGCGGATGTACTCGACCGTGTTGTGGCCGAGCGCCGCCAGGTCGAAGTTCTCCACCACGTTCAGCATCTCAATCAGCTGAACGCCGCCGCCGGGCGGTCGGTTGGTGGCGATTTCGCGGCCGCGGTAGCGGCCCCGCAGGGGCTCGACCCGGGTCGTCCGGTACTCGGCCAGGTCGCGATCGCTCAACAGACCGCCGTTCGCGGCCATGTCGGCGGTGATCTCCTCGGCGATCTCGCCGGTATAAAATATGTCGGCGCCGTGCTCGGCGATGCGCCGCAGCGTGCGCGCCAGGTCCGGATTGCGGATCCGTGTGCCCGGCCGGTGCAGGGCGCCATTGCGGTCGAGGTAGAGGCGCCGTCCGGTCTCGCTGAAGGCCATGCGCTCGGCCACATCGACGCGGCCGAGCTGGTTCTCCAAGGTCCACCAGTAGTAAACGTGCGGGCGGACGACGAAGCCGGCCTCGGCCTGGGCGATCGCCGGCGCCATCACCTCCGCCCAGGGGCGGCTGCCGAACTCGGTCTGCGCCTCGTAATAGGCTTTCAGGCTGCCCGGCACGGTGATCGACTGGTAGCCGAGGTCGTTGACCCGGCCCTTGAGGATGAAGCCGAAGCCGTCTCGGGTCTCGCCCTCGATCAAGTCCTGCCACATCTCGGGCCGTGTCGCCGCCGGCGCGCGGCCGTGGAAGTCGATGCAGGTATGGACGCCCTTCGCGGCGAGCAGGATCTGCATGCTGCCGAAGCCGGCGATGCCGCACATTTGCGGATCGACCACCCCTTGCACCAAAGCACAGGCGATGGCGGCGTCGACCGCATTGCCGCCTTGGCGCAGAACCACGGCGCCGGCTTCGACCGCTTCCGGCTGCGGCGCCACGATCATCGCGTTCTTCATGCTCACCTCGTCCCGGCGGTGCCGCGGATAGCGTAGCAAGATGCGGACGGGCGGCGAAGCCGACGATCTGAACAGGAGGCGCTTGAAGCGCTTGCTTCAGTCCAGCCAGGTCGGATTGGACCACGCGCGCCGACCCGCCGCGTCCGTCACGGTGATGCGGAAATACGAGCCCTGGAACCGCCGCAACGGAAACTCGGCCTCGGTCAGCTCGTCGCCGCGGATCGACGCCGCCTTCGATCCCCGCCCGGAAATAGCGATCGTCTCGGCCGGCGAGCAGGCGATACGCACGCGGTCGCCGTCGATCTCGAGGTCGTGGAGCTCCGGCCCCTGGCTCGAGTAGTACTGGCCGTCCTTCAGGGCCTGCAACAACAGCTCGGGTTCCAGGGACGCGGCCTTGACCTGAACCCAGCCACCGAGACAGTCGTGCGTCAGCTGATGGGCGTCGTCGGTGGCATAGGCGCTGAGCCGCCAGCCCTGGTTCAGCAGACCGTCGCAGAACGGCCAGTCGTTGCCGCGGTCGACCTCGACCTGCGAGCCGTGGTTGTAGATCTCGACGGCGTGCGCGCATCCGATGCTGGCGGCGTCCTCGGCGGTGAGCCCGTACCACGAGGGATGCACGATGCCGATGAAGGCGCCGGCGTCGGCGGCACGTGCGGCCAGCTCAGGGCCGCTCTCATCGCGGTCCGGCGGCGCGAAGTCGAACGGCAGGCCGACGGCCATGATGTGCCACAGCTCGCCCAAAGCTGTGCGCGGCGCATGCAGCTCGGCCGCGATCAAGGTGGTGAAGTCGGCGGTGCGGAAGGGCCGGGTGTCGCTGACCGGCCAGTCGTAGGCTTCCATGAAGTGATCGCTGAGGGCCAGGAAGTCGTAGCCGGCCTGGCGATAGAAGGCGGCCACCGCCTCGGGCGGGTGCGCCCCGTCGGAATTGGTCGAATGGGTGTGCAGATTGCCCTTGTAGAAGCGACCAGGTCTGGAGAATGGATGCTCGTTCACGTCGCGCGCCTTGCCGGTCCGATCCTGCATATCAAATACCCCGGCCTCCGCCACCTGTCGATGACGATATCGTGAACGGCGCGGCTCGGCGCCTCGCGTTCCCCTATGTGAGCTTAGTCGTCGGCGGGGGCGGCGGCCGGCCGCCGCGGAAGAAGGCGTAGGCCAGGCCCGCGGCGGGCAGGGCGATGGCGATGTACGCCGCCTGGTAGCCGAATGGGGCATAGACGGCGCCGAACAGCAGCGGGTAGACGATCTGTCCGACGGTGCCGAAGGCAAGCACGCCGCCGGTCATGCGGCCGGCCTCGCCTTCCGGCGCGGCGCGCGCGATCTCGGACAGCAGAACGCCGTGCCAGGAAAGCCCGGTGGCGCTGACGACAATGCAGACTGCGATGATCCAGAAACTGCTCCACTCGGGCGTGAAGGCGCCCATCGCTGCGGCGCCCAGCCCCATCACCACGGCGAGGATGGCCAGCAGCAGGCCGGCCGGGACCAGCGTGCTGGCGACGACGCCCCAGAGAATGCGCGCCGGCACCGCCACCAACGTGCCGATGGAGAGGACCGCCCCCGCCTCGACCACGGAATAGTCGACCTCTTCGTAAAGGTAGACCACGGTGAAGTTGGTGAAGATCGACTGCAGCCCGACGAAGGCGAAGGCGGCGATCGCCATGGTCCTGAGCGTCGGCTCGTTCAGCACCGCGTAGACGGTGATCCGGACGTCGCCGAAGGAGAGCTTCTGCTGGCGGCGGCGGTCGCGGTCGAAGGGGCGGCGGCAGGGATGCAGGCCGAGGCCGATGAGGGCGCAGAACAGGGCGACGACCACGATCGCCAGGTGCCAGCCGACGGCGGCGGCCAGCGGCACCACCAGGCCGCCGGCGATGGCGATGCCCGCGGGCACGCCGCTCTGCTTGATCGAGAACACCAGCGGCGCCAGGCGCGGCGGCGAATGGCGGGCCAGGATCTGCGAGCTGGCCGGCGTCGCCGAGGTCGATCCGACGGCGATCAGGACTGCGCCGAGCGAGAGCGCGCCGACGGCGAGCCAGGTGTTGCCTGTGGGAATCGTGGTCACGGCCAGGCCGAGCGCCATCAACAGACAGCCGGCCTGACTGACCCGGATCGCCCCGTAGCGGACGATGAAAGCGCCGCAGCCGGCCATTACCAGGATGCCGACGCAGGCATAGAGCCAAGTGTAGGCAAGCACCAGCTCCGCCGCCACGCCGAGATCGAGGGCGATCGCCGGGAACAGCACCGGCACCGCCATCTTGGCGACGGTGGCCACGGTCTGCTGGACCAGCATGGCGACGATGGCGAGGAGCAGGAGGGGCACCGGACGCGAAGCCTCGAGGCTACAAAGGAAGGCGGAACGGGGGCGGTCGGATCACAGCTCGTTCTTGACGACGCGGCCGGCCTTCATGATCAGTTTCAGATGCCGGCCCTGCTGCTGCAGGAGATCGAGGTTCGCCAACGGGTCGCCGTCGACCACGATGAGGTCGGCGAGGGCACCGGCGCGCACGGTGCCGAGCTCGCCGGCCCGGTTCAGAAGCTCGGCATTGGTGGTGGTCGCGGCGCGCAGGACCTCTAGCGCCGGCAGCACCTGCGCACGCAGGGCGAACTCGTCCGACTGGCGGTCGTGGCATTCGCCCAGCAGGTCGGTGCCATAGCCCATCTTGACGCCGGCGGCGCGGGCGATCTCCAAGGAGCGCAATCCGGCCTCGCGCACGTCACCGAGCTTTGCCAAGCTCGCCGCCGGCAGGCCGAAGCGGGCGCCATCGCGGTGCAGTGCCTCGAAGGTCGAAAGCGTCGGCACCAGGAAGGCGCCGCGGTCGGCCATCAGGCCGGCCGTCTCGGCGTCTATCAAATTGCCATGCTCGATCGAGCGCACGCCGTTGCGTACGGCGCGGCCGATCGCCTCGGGCGTGTAGGCGTGCGCCATCACATAGGTGCGCCAGGCCTGGGCCTCCCAGACGATGGCGCGAATCTCCTCCTCCGAATACTGCAGGTTCCAGATCGGATCATTGGGCGATGCGACCCCGCCCGAGGCCATGATCTTGATCTGCGTGGCGCCGCGGCGGAGCTCCTCGCGCGCCGCCTTCTGCACCGCCGGTACGCCGTCGGCGACGACGGCGAAATCGACGCCGGCGCAGCAGCTGCAGAGCGTGCCGTCGTCGGTCAGCGGCCGGAAGTCGCCATGCCCGCCGGTCTGGCTCAAGGCGCGGCCGGAGTAGAACAGGCGCGGCCCCTCGATCAAGCCGCTTTCGACTGCCTTGGCGAGACCCCAGTCTGCGCCGGCGGCGTCGCGCACGCTGGTGAAGCCGCGCAGCAGCATGCCGTGCATGATCCTGGCCGCCTTGGCCCCGGTCAGCGTCGCCGACTCCAGGCCCAGCGTTCCGAGATTGAGCGTCGTCGCCGTGACGTGGACGTGGGCGTCGATCAGGCCCGGCATCACGGTGCGGCCGCCGACGTCGATCCGGGCCGCTGCGACGGTCGCGATTCGCTCGGACTCGACCGCCTTGATGCGGTCATCCTCGATCAGGACGTGTGCGCCCTCGATCGGCTCGGGCTGCGTCAGATCGAGCACAGTGCAGTTTTCCAGCACGATGATCGTCATCGTCTTCCTCGTCGGGCAGGTTGCGAAGGCGCCGCGAATATTCCGCGGCAGCTGTGAGGTCGCAGTGTAGGTGCAGACGACGCGGCGCGGAAGCCGGCCTTGACGCTCGAAATGGTGGGTAGCGCGAAATGCAAATTGCTTGGGGTTACGGCACCGAAAGGGTACAATATTGCCTGAACTCTCCCGCTATGGACGTCTGCGGCGAGGAGAGCTCCAAGAAATCATCCGGGCCGGTCAACGGGCCGGCAAGGCTAACAAGTAACGGGGAGAACAATGCTCAGCAGATTTAGCCGCGCCTGTGGCGCAACCGTTCTGGCTGTCGTTCTGGCGTTGGCGCTTTGGCCGGCCACGGCCGTCGCCGCCGACTACACCTTGCGCTGGTCCGATATCGGCCCGCCGCGCGGACCGCGGGCGGAAGCTTTGAAGTGGTGGGCCGAGGAGCTGAAGACGCGCTCCAACGGCCGCATCGAGATCGAGTTCTTCTGGGGACAGTCGCTGATCAAGGCGAAGGACAATTTGAAGGCCCTGGGTTCCGGGCTGGTCGAGACGGCCCAGCTCATCGCCAGCTACACGCCGGCCGAGCTGGCGATCTGGAACTATGCCAGCGTGCCGTTCGGCATCAACGACGAATGGGTCGGCATGCGTACCTGGTTCGAGTTGCTGACGACGACCCCGGCGGCGCTGGAGGAGGCGGAGCGCAACCAGTTCAAGCTGCTGTTCAACAACACCACCGGCCCGGTGCAACTCTTGACCACCAAGGCGCCGATCACCACGGTCGAGCAGCTCAAGGGCAAGAAGATCCGCACCACCGGCGGCCACACCGACGTCTTCAAGGCGCTCGGCGCGGTGCCGGTGACGATCGGCTTTGGCGAGCTCTATCAGGCGCTGGAGCGGGGCACCATCGACGGCACGCAGAACTACACCGCGTTCGTCAAGTCCTACAAGCACTACGAGGTCGCCGGCCACGTGACCGAAGCCTACATGGGCCAGTTTCTCGCCTATGGCGGCGGCATCGCCCTTCGCGTCTTCAACGAGATGCCGAAGGACCTTCAGGACATCCTGCTCGAAGTGAGCGACAAGTACATGGACGTTTACGCCCGTTACCAGATCGAGTTCACCGAGCAGGCGCGGAAGGAGCTGATCGCCGGCATCGACGGCAAGAAGGTGCAGTTCCATGCGCTGTCCGATGCGGAGCGTCAGCGCTGGGCGGCGCCAGCGGCGGACTTTACCAAGGACTGGCTTGAGAAGATGGCGGAGAAGGGGATAGACGGACCGGCCTTCCTCAAGAAGCTCGAGGTGGTCACCGCCAAGTACGAGGCGAAGCTCAAGGCGAACGGCTATCCCTGGGGGAAGACGAAATGATCTCCGCTTAGTCTTGAGCTGAGGGGGGCCTCGCCGCGGCGAGGCCCCGGTATTAGCCAGTGAAAATCCTCGACATCATCGACCGTGTCGCGGTGGTGACGGCAATCGTTGCCATCGTCGCCATGACGCTCCTGGTGACCGTCTCGGTCACCGGGCGTTACCTCTTCAGCCTGCCGATCCCGGGCGATCTGGTGTTGAGCGAGTTCCTGATGGTGTTCGTCGTCTTCCTGCCGCTGGCCGCGGTGCAGGCGAAACGCGAGCATGTCTTCGTCACCTTCTTCACCGACTGGATGAAGAACGACGTCAAGGTGGTGATGGAGACGGTCGGCGTCGTCATCGGGCTCATCATCTTCACGATCATCGCGGCCGCGACCTTCACCGATTTCCAGCACGCGTTGGAGTTTGGGACCTACACGGAAGGGGAGATCGAGTTTCCCGAGGCGCCGCCGCGCTTCATCGTCGCCTTCGGTCTCTTCCTCTTCGCGGTGCGTCTGCTGGTGGACGCGGTGCGGTCCGTGGTCGGCCTGTTCACGGGCCAAGCGCTGGCCGCGCGCGGTGAAACCGATCGCGCGCTCGAGGTCGAAATACCTGAGTAGGGACTCGCGATGAATTCAGCGCTCCTGGGCGGTCTCGGCCTTCTGGCCATGCTGGGCCTGGTCGCCATTCGCGTGCCGATCGCCTTCGGCATGGCGGTGGTCGGCTTCGTCGGCATGATCCTCGCCGTGGGTTGGCCGGAGGGCCGGGAGTTAAATCTCGACCGCGGCTTTGACGCGGCCTGGGCCTACATCTCGTTCGAGCCGTTCTCGTTCATTGCCAGCTTCCCGATCGTTGCCGTGCCGCTCTTCCTGCTGATGGGATACGTCGCCTTCCATGCCGGCTTCACGCGCGACATCTATTACGCCGCGCGGGTCTGGCTCTCTCGGCTTTACGGCGGCCTTGCCATGGCTTCGGTCGCGGGCTGCGCCATGTTCGCCGCGGTCAGCGGCTCCAGCCTGGCGACCGCCGCGGCGATGGGCAAGCTCGCGGTGCCGGAGATGCTGCGCTACAAGTACGACAAGGGCCTCGCCACCGGCGTGGTGGCGGCGAGCGGGACGCTGGGCTCGCTGATCCCGCCCTCGATCCTGATGATCCTCTACGGCATCTTCACCGAGGAATCGATCGGGCAGCTGCTGCTGGCCGGACTGATCCCGGGGATCATGTCGGCAGCCATCTACATGGGCATGATCTATGTCCGGGCGCGGCTCAATCCCGAGATGGCGCCGCGGGCCGAGTCCGTGGGATGGGTCGACCGCGTCATCGCGCTCAAGGGCACCTGGTCGATCATCGTGCTGTTCCTGATCGTCATGGGCGGCATCTACCTCGGCATCGTCACGCCAACCGAAGCGGCGGCGGCCGGCGCGGCGGGCGCCTTCATCCTCGGCTTTCTGGCCCGTCGGCTCAACCGGACCAACACCTGGGCGGCCCTGGTGGAGACCGTCAGGCAGTGCGCCAACATCTTCGCCCTGGTGCTGGGCGCGAAGATCTTCGTCGGTTTCATTGCGCTGACCGGGATCGCCAACGTGATCACCGCATGGGCGGGAGCGCTCGACCTGCCGCCGATCATGGTCATGCTCATGCTGTCGCTGGTCTTCATCGTCCTCGGCACCTTCATGGACCCGCTCGGCATGATGCTGGTGACCCTGCCGGTCGTGGCGCCGGTCGTCTCCAACCTCGGCTACGACCTGGTCTGGTTCGGCGTCATCATGATCAAGTTCCTCGAGATCGGCCTGATCACGCCGCCGGTCGGCTTGAACTGCTTCATCCTCAAGGGCGTGGTCGGCGACGCCGTTCCGCTGGAGACGATCTTCAAGGGCATCATGTGGTTCCTGCTGATGGACATCGTCACGCTCGCCATCCTCATCGCCTTCCCGGAGATCAGCCTCTGGCTGCCCAAGCAACTGCTCCGCTGACCGCATAGCGCCAGGCTCTTGTCGGGGCCGGACGGATCAGCCTAGAAGTTCGCTCGTCGGTTCGCGGCGCTCCCCCGGCCGCGGACGCCGGGAGGAACATTGCCGTGAGTTCACCCGTCACATCGCTGAAGCCGATCTTCGATCCCGAGAGCATCGCCGTCATCGGCGCCTCGGAGAACGTGCAGAAGTTCGGCGGCCGGCCGCTCTACTACATGCAGCTCGGCGGCTTCAAGGGCCGGCTCTACCCGGTCAATCCGAAGGGCGGGGTGATCCAGAAGCTGACCGCCTACAAGGATGTGCGCGAGATCCCCGAGCCGGTCGACCTGGCCGTGGTCTCGGTGCCGGCGGCGGGCGTGGTGGCGCAGATCGAGGCCTGCGCCGAGGCCGGGGTCAAGGGGGCGGTGATCTTCTCCTCCGGCTTCGCCGAGGTCGGCGAGGAGGGGCGGGGCTGGCAGGCGCGCCTGAGCGAGATCGCGCGAGAGACCGGCATCCGCCTGGTCGGGCCCAACTGCATGGGCATGCTGAACGCCAAGAGCCGCGCCATCGGCACCTTCTCCAGCTGCTTCGATCATGGCTGGCCCAAGGACGGCCGCATCGCCATCCTGAGCCAGTCCGGTGCCGTCGGCTCGCACATCCTGGTGCTGGCGCGCGAGCGCGGCCTCGGCATCCGCGGCTGGATCACCACCGGCAACGAGTGCGACGTCGACGTCGCCGACTGCATGGCCTTCGCCGCCGAGGACCCGGACACCGACGTGCTGGCGATCTACATGGAGGGCTGCCGCCGGCCGGAGCTGCTGATCCGGGCGCTGGAGGCGGCCCGGCGCAACCGCAAGCCGGTGATCGTGCTGAAGGCCGGCGCCTCCGAGATCGGCGCCGTCGCCGCCAACACGCACACCGCCTCGCTGGCCGGCGCGGACGCCGTCTTCGATTCCGTCTATCGGCAATACGGCGCCTACCGGGTGCAGTCGCTGGAGGCGATGATGGAGATGGCCGGCGCGGCCGCCGCCGGCTACTTCCCGGCCGGCAACCGGCTGGGCGTGGCCACGGTCTCGGGCGGCGTCGGCGTGATGAGCTGCGATGCCGCCGCCGCCAACGGCCTCGAGGTGCCGGCGTTGCCGGAGCGCGCGCAGCGCGAGCTGAAGGCCCTGATGCCGTTCGCCGCGGTGCGCAACCCGGTCGACACCACGGCGCAGATGCTGACCGACATCAACCTGTTGCGGCGCAACCTCGAGGTGCTGCTGGCCGAGGGCAAGTGCGACGTCAATCTCTTGTTCCTGACCTCGATCGGCTTCAGCCCGACCCTGATGCCGAAGATCAGGGAAGTGCTGCCCGCGGTGCGCGAGAAGTTCCCCGACGACCTGATCGTCTTCTCGGCGATGCTGAAGCCCGACGACAAGGCCTTCTTCGAGAGCCTGAGGTTCCTCTGCATCGAGGACCCGACGCGGGCGATCGAGGTGATCGGCGCCCTGGTCAAGATCGGCCAGGGCTTCGCCCGCCCGCCGGCGGAGCCGCCGCCGGTGCTGCCGGCGGGCGCGCGGCCGGCGCCGGCCCGGGTGCTGAACGAGCTCGAGGCGGCGGCGCTGTTGCGCGACGCCGGGCTGCCGGTTCTGGAGAGCCGGCTCGCCAAATCGGCCGACGAAGCGGTCGCCGCGGCCGAGGCGCTGGGCTACCCGGTGGTGCTGAAGGTCGTCTCGGGCGCGATCCAGCACAAGTCCGAGGTCGGCGGCGTGCGCCTGCGACTGGGCGATGCCGACGCGGTGCGCCACGCATACACCGAAATCACGGCAAGCGTCGCCGAGAAGACGCCGGGTGCGGCGATCGACGGCATCATGGTGGCGCCGATGGCCTCGGGCGGGGTCGAGACCATCCTCGGCGTGCACGCCGATCCGGTGTTCGGACCGGTGGTGATGTTCGGCCTGGGCGGCGTCTTCGTCGAGGTGCTGAAGGACGTCACCTTCCGCGTCGCGCCGTTCGGCGTCGACGAGGCCCGGCGCATGCTCCGCGAGGTCAGGGGCTATCCGCTGCTCGAGGGCGTGCGCGGCCAGCCGCCGGCAGATGTCGAGGCGCTGGCGGAGATGCTGGCGCGGCTGTCGGTCTTCGCCGCCGAGAACCGCGGAAACGTCGCCGGCGTCGACCTCAATCCGGTGCTGGTGCGGCCCGCGGGCCAAGGCGCCGTCGCCCTCGATGCGCTGATCGTGCCGAAATTCAACGACTCAACAGATTGATTAACACGAATCTAATCTCTTGGCTTCTACGGCTGGCTTTACAGTCAATAAATATATCAACAAAAATAAACAAAGAAACATAACTACCAACAAACTAAATAAACTAATATTGCGAAGAGAGAATTTTTCACCTATCTCCGGTCAAGTAACATTGCGAACCACATCCCGCACCAAAGATTGGAGGGCGACATGACTATCGTTGTTATCCAATGTGCTGCCAGCAAAGTTCCAAGCGCTGGCTATATGCTCACTACAGATGGAAGGCCAGTAACATTTGTGGCGGATCCTCGAACGGCTCCTAAGCGGCCCGGCATCGTCTACGCACGGCCGGACGACGTGAGTGACGATGGAAAGGTTTCATGGCGGACCCGCGTTGCCGCCTACGCCAAGAATCCTGGCGATAATGCAGTTGGCCTCCTTCCCGCTTACATGCTTTATCAGCCTGAGACGTACCTCCGTCTTGTACGTGCGTTCGATCTCAGCAATGTTTATGTCCTGTCGGCGGGCTGGGGAATCATCAGTGCCGACTTCCTGACGCCCAGCTACGACATCACATTTTCTCGCCCGCCTGGCGCCAAGGATCGCTACAAGTGGCGGCGCCCCGAGGACCGCTACGAAGATTTCTGTCAACTTCCGAGGACCAGCGCCGACCGCATCGTGTTTCTGGGTGGCGTTAAGTATCTCCCAGCGTTTGAGCGCCTTACGCGCAACATTGAAGCTGACAAGGTGATCTACTACCGGGCAGCTACAATCCAGCGCCGACAGGGCTTCCGATATGTCCCCTATGATACGGATCGTTTGACGAACTGGCACTATAGCTGCGCCGACGATCTCATTGCCGGGAGGATTTAGACGATGGTGACTGCGGTGAACATTGAAGAGCTATGCTCCCGCGTCCACCAGGCCATCCGTTGCCGGCCGTTATACGAGTTTCCAGCAGCGGACAAGGGAGTCCCAAAAAATGGCATATATTTCCTTTTCGAAAAGGGCGAGACCGGGCACGCCGGAAGACGAATCGTGCGTGTTGGTAGTCATACCGGGCAGAGAAATCTCGCCCACCGTCTGGTGGAGCATACTACTGCGAACAAGGACAGGAGCATCTTCCGCAAGAATATTGGGCGGGCACTTCTGAACAGGGACAAGGACCCATTCCTTAAGCAATGGAACTGGGACCTCACCAAGCGCGACGATCGTGAAAGGTTTGCTCCGCTGCTCGATAAGGCACGCCAAAACGCCGTCGAAGAGAGTGTCACCGCCTGGATAGTGGACAGGCTCTCCTATACGTGCATATCGGTCGATGACCAGGAGGAGAGACTAGCGCTCGAAAAGGCGCTAATCGCGACGGTCGCTCAGTGCGAAGCGTGCACGTCCTCGGCCGGGTGGCTGGGCCGTCATTCTCCGGTTGAATCTATTGGCTTGAGCGGCCTTTGGCTCAAGCAACACCTGCGCGGCATTCTCCTATCGGATCAGCAGATCATCCGACTCGAAACTATATGTGGGCGTAGCTAAGCGAAACTGGCGGGAGATGGCTGTTCAGTCTACGCGGAGGAGGGCGTGGCTTATCCTACCTCCGTCACCGCCTCGGCGCCGAGGCTGACGAGCCGCAGGCCGCCACCGCCGGTCTCGACGATCGTGCGCGAGCCGTTGTCGGGGCGGAAGCAGACCACCCGGTCATCGCCCATGGCGCGGCCGACGGCGGCGTTGATGGCGATGAAGTGGGAGACGACGACGCTATCCTCGTCAATCGCCAACAGGCGCTCGACGACGCCTTGCCGCCAGGCCACATATTCCGGATCGAGGTCGGGCCAGCGGCCGGCCATGGCCCGGTCGAGCCAGGCGCGCCGAACCTGAAGATCGTTGCTGGGCGAGGGAATCTCGCTGACCGCCGGCTCGACCAGCCCGGTGGTGCCCCAGCGCGCTTCCAGGGGCGCCGCGGTCTCGCGCGTGCGGCGCATCGGGCTGACCAGGATCGGGAGCGGACCGAGCGGCGCCAGGGCGCGGGCCATGGCCTCGGCCTGGGCGCGGCCCTGCGCGTCGAGCCCGGGATCGATCTCGGCCCCCCAGCCTGCCGCCGCCTTGCCGTGGCGCACCAGGTAGAGCCGCGCCATCAGTAGAGGCGGGTCTTCAGGCTGTGCTGTACCTTGGCTTCGGCCTGATCGGCGTCGACGCCCTCGATCTGGTCCGCCAGCATCCGGCCGAGGGAGGGCAGGCACTGGCGCTCGACACGGTTCTCCTCGCCCCAGAGCCGCGAGCGCTTCAGCGCCTTCGAGCAGTGCAGGAAAGCCTCCTCGACCTCGACCAGCAGCGCCGAGGTCGGCGCCTTGCCGTTGACGATGAAGCGGGCCAGCACCGCCTCGTCGCGGACGATGCGGGCGCGGCCGTTGACGCGCAGCGTCTCGTCGACCCCGGGAATGAAGAAGATCACGCCGACGTGCGGGTTCGCCAGCACGTTGCGCAGCCCGTCGACGCGGTTGTTGCCCATGCGATCGGGGATCAGCAGGGTGGTCTCGTTCATCACCTGGACGAAGCCCGGGGCATCGCCCTTCGGCGAGACGTCGATGTTGCCCGCGGCGTCCGAGGTCGCCAGGCAGAGGAAGGGCGCCAGCTCGATGAACCGCCGGCAGTGCTTGTCGAGCCGCGCCAAAGTCTTCTGGGCGGCGAGCTCGCTGGGCTGGCCGTAGAGTTGCCGGAGTTCAGCCTCGTCGTCGAGGAAATCCTGCGGTAGGGTTGGGGCATCCGTAGCCGGCGCGTTCATCGTTCACTCCCGCGTTGCGTTACGGCAATCTATCGCGGGCTCCGAGCGACGGCAAACGGCGTTTGCCGCCGGGCCGCTGCCATGACCGCAGAGGGAAGGAACGCAGATGCCGCAACCGGTGAGGCTGGAGAAGAAGGGTTCGATCGGCGTCGTCACCGTCGACTATCCGCCGGTGAACGCGCTCAGCGCGGCCGTGCGCGACGGCCTGATGGCGTGCCTGGAGCAGGGCCTGGGTGATCCGGGGATCAAGGCCATGGTGCTGCTGGGCGCGGGCCGCACCTTCATCGCCGGGGCCGACATCCGCGAGTTCGGCAAGCCGCGCCGCGGCACGCCGCTGCAGGAAATCAACCGCGCCTTCGAGTTCGCCGAGAAGCCGATCGTTGCCGCCATCCACGGCACCGCGCTCGGCGGCGGACTGGAACTGGCGCTCTGCTGCCACTACCGCTATGCCGTGCCCGCGGCCCAGGTCGGCCTGCCCGAAGTCAAGCTCGGCCTTCTGCCCGGCGCCGGCGGCACCCAGCGGCTGCCGCGCATCGTCGGCGTCGAGACGGCGCTCGACCTGATCGTCAATGGCCGCTTCGTGCGCGCCGAGAAGGCCCGCCAGCTCGGCATCGTCGATCACGTCGGCGACGCGCTCGAGGCCGGTGCCATCGCCTATGCCGAACAGCTGGTCGCCGAGGGCGCGCCGTTGAAGCGGATCCGCGACCTCGACTGTGCCGCCGATCCGCAGGTCTTCGAAAAGTTCCGCAAGTCGATCGCCCGTTCGGCCCGCGGCTTCAAGGCGCCGTGGCGCTGCATCGACGCGGTCGAGGCGGCGGCGACATTGCCGTTCGAGGAGGGCTTGAAGCGTGAGGGCGAGCTCTTCAAGAAGCTGCACGACTCGCCGGAGTCCGCAGCCCAGCGTCACGTCTTTTTCGCCGAGCGCGAGGTCGCCAAAGTGCCCGGCGTCTCGCGCGAGACGGCGGTGAAGAAGATCGCCAAGGGCGCGGTGATCGGCGCCGGCACCATGGGCGGCGGCATCGCCATGAACTTCGCCAACGCCGGCATCCCGGTGACCGTGCTGGAGGTCAACCGCGAAGCCCTCGACCGCGGCCTCGGCATCGTCGCCAAGAACTATCAGCGCACGGTCGACCGCGGCGGCCTCAGCCAGGCCCAGATGGACGAGCGCCTGGGCCGGATCTCGACCACCACCGATTACGACGCGATCGCCGACGCCGACCTGGTCATCGAGGCGGTGTTCGAGGAGATGGAGATCAAGAAGCAGGTTTTCGCCAAGCTGGACCAGACGGCGAAGCCGGACGCCATCCTCGCCACCAACACCTCGACGCTGGACATCGACCAGATGGCGGCGATGACGAAGCGGCCGGAACAGGTCATCGGCATGCACTTCTTCAGCCCGGCCAACGTCATGCGCCTGTTGGAGGTGGTGCGCGGCGAGGCCAGCAGCCCCGAGACCATCGCCACGGCGATGCAGCTCGGCCGCGCCATGGGCAAGATTTCGGTCCTGGTCGGCAACTGCCACGGCTTCGTCGGCAACCGCATGCTGCATGGCTACAGCCGCCAGGCCAGCTTCCTGTTGGAGGAAGGGGCGCTGCCGCAACAGGTCGACAAGGTGATTTACGACTTCGGCCTGCCGATGGGACCCTTCACCATGGCCGACATGGCCGGGCTCGACATCGGCTGGCGCATCCGCAAGGCGCAGGCGGCGGAGCGCCCGAGCAACCAGCGCTACTCGCCGGTCGCCGACAAGATCTGCGAAATGGGCCGCTTCGGGCAGAAGACCGGCGCCGGCTATTACCGCTACGAGGCCGGCGACCGCACGCCGGTCCCGGACCCGGAGATCGAACGGCTGATCGTCGCGACCTCGCGGGAGCTGGGCATCACGCGGCGCAAGATCTCGGACGAGGAGATCCTAAAGCGTTGCCTCTATCCCCTGATCAACATCGGCGCGCAGATTCTGGATGAGGGCATGGCGCTGAGGCCCGGCGACATCGACGTCATCTACATCTACGGCTACGGCTTCCCGGCCTATCGCGGCGGGCCGATGTTCTGGGCCGACCAGATCGGGCTCGCCGATGTGCTGGCCGACATCAACAGGTTCCATGCCGAGCACGGCGAACACTGGGCGCCGGCGCCGCTGTTGCAGCGCCTGGTCGCCGAGGGCAAGAGCCTCGCGGACCTCGCAGGCTAGGGCCGGCGCTAGCGCATGCCGCGGCGCTGCATGGCCAGCATGACCTTGCGGGCCTCGTTCATGTCGTGGCCGGATGGCTCCTTCGGCGCCAGCAAGGCCCGGTAGGCAATTTCCAGCGGGACGCCGGACTTGAACGAGACGCAGCCGCCGATCCGGTACTGCTTGCCGTAGAGTTCGACGATCTCGTAGACCGGCAGGTCGGCCCAGCCTTGGGCGGCGTTGTAATGCGCTTCCTCGTGCGCCGTCACTTCGCGGTCGATGACGATCATCTGCGCCAGAATTTGCGCCAGGTGCGATTGACTGCGCACGCGGTAGAGAGCGTCGATCAGGCTTTTCCGCATCTGGGCGTTGTAGTGCGGATGAATTTCGCAGACCGCCGCCAGCGCCGGCGTCGCCGTGAGACACAAAATGACCAGGGCTGAAATGGAAGCTCGAAACATGCCGACCCTTATTCTCGAATCAAGAGTATAGCCGCCTTGCGCCGCCCGCGTAAACGCCAAGCGCGGCGAGCCGACCCGCTCAGAGCCCGAGGGCGCCGGCGGTCGGCATGGCTCCAGCTGGAATAACGGCACCGCGGTGCTGGATCACGCTCGCCGCCAAGCGGTGGCCGGCCCGCGCCGCCGCCTCGGGATCGCCGCCGCCGCGCCGTGCCGCCAGGTAGGCGGCGTTGAAGGCATCGCCCGCCGCGGTGGTATCGACGACCGTGGCCACGCTCTCTGCGGGCACGAGAAGCTGGCGGCCGGCAAGGGCAACGAGGCACGGACCGGCGCCGTCCTTGATCACGACTTCGGGCACGCCCCAATCAAGCAGGCGTGCGGCCACGCCCGCCGCGTCGGCGTCGCCGAACAGCGCCCGCTCGTCGTCCAGACTGGACAGCGCGATGTCGGCCTGCCGGTACAGCAGTTCGATGGCGTGGCGGGCCGTCTCGGCCTCCGCCCAGCCGCGCGGGCGAAAGTTGCTGTCGAAGGCGACTTGCGCACCGGCGGCGCGAGCCGCGGCGATGATCGTCAGCAGGCAGCCGCGGCTCGTTGAATCGAGGATCGAGAGGCTGACGCCGGTCAGGTAGAGCATCCGATAAGCCGGCAGCTCCTGGGCCAGGTTGCGGCCTGCCTCCCCCTGCAGCATCTGGCGCGCCGCCGAGGCCGAGCGCCAGTAGTAGAACGAGCGTTCGCCGGCCGCGTCGGTGCGGATCGTGTAGAGGCCCGGCAGGCGGCCGGCCAGGCGGGCGACATGCGCGGTGCCGATCCCTTCGGCCTGCCAGAACGCGAGCATGGCTTCACTGTAGGGGTCGTCGCCGAGGGCGGTGACATAGTCGACGCCGACGCCGAGACGGGCGAGGTAGACGCTGGTGTTCAGGCTGTCGCCGCCGAAGGCGAGGCTGAAGCCGCCGTCGCGTTCGCTGAGCTCGATCATGCATTCGCCGATGGCGGCGATATCGTTGGTGGCGGTCATCGGGCGGCCCGGGACGGCGCGGTAAGATACGAGGCTGCTATACTCGACCGCGCGTGGCGATGGCAATGCGGGAGCGCGCTTCATGGATCTGGCGGCACGGCTGGCGCAGGCGCGCATCGTCCCGGTGCTGACGATCCGGCGGCTCGAAGACGCGGTGCCGCTGGCCCGCGCGCTGATCGCCGGCGGCCTCGACATGATCGAGGTGACGCTGCGCACCGAGGCGGCACTTGCGGCCATTCATGCCATGGCCGCGGCGCTGCCCGAAGCGCTGATCGGCGCCGGCACCTTGACCCGACCCAAGGAGTTCGAAGCGGTCCGAGCCGCCGGCGCCGGCTTCGCGGTCAGTCCGGGCTTCACGACCGAGCTCGCCCGAACCGCCGCCGCACACCCCGAGCTGCCCTATCTGCCCGGCGTCGCGACGGCCTCCGAGCTGATGGCTGCCCTCGCCGCCGGTTTCACCTGTCTCAAATTCTTCCCGGCCGAAGCCGCCGGCGGCGCGTCGGCGCTGCGGGCCCTGGCCGGGCCGTTCCCCGAGGTCCGCTTCTGTCCGACCGGCGGGATCAACGCGACCAACGCGCCCGTCTATCTGGCGCTGGGCAACGTCCTCGCGGTCGGCGGCTCCTGGGTCGCACCCGACGACGCCGTCGCCGCCGGGGACTGGCGCCGCATCACGCGGTTGGCGCGCGCCGCCCGAAGCTGAAACGCGTCACTCGACCGCCGCGAAGGCGACGCCTTCGTCATCAAGCCAATGCAGCATGCCCTCGGCGATCGAGAACCAGGCGCCATGCAGCCTCAGTCGGCCGTCATCGAGCGCCGCGCGGACGAAGGGGAAGCGCCGGAGGTTCGCCAGCGAATGCCGGATGCCGCGGAATTCGAGGGCGCGCTGGCGGGCCGCTTCCGTTTGAAGTTCGCCGTCCGCCAGCACCGCTGTGCGTGCCTCTTCCAACAGCGCGACCCAAGGACCTATGTACGAACCGCTTGGCTGCTGCTGGGCCGCCGCCATGGCGGCGACGATGCCGCCGCACAGACCGTGGCCCAGGACTACGATGCCGCCGACGTTGAGCCCGGTGACGGCGAATTCCAGTGCCGCCGAGGTGCCGTGATAGCCGGCCGACGGACCGGGCGGCGGCACCAGGTTGGCGACGTTGCGGACCACGAACAGCTCGCCCGGCGCCGCCGCGAAAATCGTTGCCGGATCGACCCGGCTGTCGGCGCAGCCGATGACCATGGTGTGAGGCGACTGCCCTTCCGCCAGACGCCGGAAACGCTCGACCTCGCTCGGGAAACGCTCCCGCCGGAAGCGGCGGTAGCCGTCGAGCAATTGCTCCGGCACGCGGGCGGCCATGGCTGCTCCTCCTCTTAACTGCGGCTCGGACCGACCGTCAGGCCTCGGCCTCCGGCAAGCGAAAGTCGACGTACAGCTCGCGCAGCTTCAGCTTGTGCACCTTGCCGGTCGCCGTGTACGGCAGCGCATCGGTGAAGACGACGGCGTCGGGCAGCCACCAGCGGGCGACCCTGTCGGCCAGATAGCCGCGGATGTCCTCGGGCGAGGGCGCCGTGCCCGGCTGCGGCACGACGATCAGCAATGGCCGCTCCTGCCATTTCGCGTGCGGCACCGCGATCACCGCAGCCTCGCGGACCTGTGGATGGCCCATCGCCAGGTTCTCCAGCGCCACCGAGCTGATCCACTCGCCGCCTGACTTGATGACGTCCTTGGAGCGGTCGGCAAGGCGGATGTAGCCGTCGGGATAGAGCGCTGCGACGTCGCCGGTGTGCAGCCAGCCGTCGTCGACCCCGGTCGAGCCTTCGACGCCGTGCTCGCGCTTAAGATAGCCGGAGGCCACCATCGGCCCGCGGACCAGCAGGTGGCCGGTGGCCTTGCCGTCGTGCGGCAGGCCGTTGCCGTCGTCGTCGACGATGCGCAGCCGCGTGCCGACGGCGCGGCGGCCCGCCATCTCGCGACGGTCGTATAGCGCATCGCCGGTAAGACCCGCCTCGCCGGGCCTGAGCGAGCAGCGCGAGGCGCCGATGATCTCGGTCATTCCCCAGGCCTGCACCGCGGCGACGCCGAAGTCACGCTCCAGGGTCTCGATCAGCACGCGCGGCGGCTTGGCGCCGCTCATCAGTACCGTCCTCAGCTTGCTGAAGCGCCGGTTCGACTGCTTCAGGTGATGGGTCAGCATCAGCCAGATGGTCGGCACGCCGCAGCACAGCGTGACGCCCTCGCCCTCGACCAGCTCGTACAGCTTCTCCGGCTCGTAGTTGCGGCCGGGCAGCACCAGCTTGTAGCCCTGCATCGGCACCACGTAGGGCAGGAACCAGCCGTTGGCGTGGAAGACGCCGGCCATCGGCATCCAGCACTCGGCGGCGCCGTCCTCGACGTCGCCGCCCATGTTGCGGTTGCCGAACAGCAGCGAGGACAGCCAGGACGAGCGGTGGCTGTAGGCCACGCCCTTGGGATTTCCGGTGGTGCCCGAGGTGTAGCAGATGGTGGCGGCGCTGCGCTCGTCGAACTCGGGCCACTCGTAGCGGCCGTCCTCGGCCGCCAGCAGCTCCTCGTAGCAGAGCAGGGGGTTGAGCGGGCTTTCGGGCATCGCCTCGCGCGGGCCGAGGAAAATGTAGCCGGCGACGGTCTTCAGCTGCGGCGCCAGCCGCTCGGCCAGCGGCACGGTGTCGGCGTCAACCAGCAGCCAGCGGTCCTCGGCGTGGTTGATGATGTAGACGAGCTGGGCCTCGAAGAGCCGCGGATTGATGGTGTGCAGCACAGCGCCGCTGCCGGAGATGCCGTAGAAGAGCTCGAAATAGCGGTGCGTGCTCCAGCCCAGCGCGCCGACCACGTCGCCCTGGCCGAGACCGAGCCGTCCGATCGCCTGGGCCAGGCGCTTGGCGCGCTCGTGCGCCTCGGCATAGGTGTAGCGGTGGATGCGGTCGTCGAGGTCGCGGGCCACCACCTCGACCTCGCCGTGGCACTCGGCGGCGAAGCGCAGCATCTCCGAGAGCAGCAGGGGCGTGTCCATCATTAGGCCCTGCATCGCCAGCCTCCCGTCTTCGCGTGACCTCAGATCCGGCGCCCGGCCTCGGCCCAGTAGGGCTGGCGGAGCTTGCGCTTGTAGATTTTGCCGGAATCCTCGCGCGGCAGCGAGTCGTGGAAGGCGATCAACCGCGGCAGTTTGTAGGCGGCCAGGCGCCGGCCGAGATGGGCCCGAATCGCCTGCTCGCTCAAGCCGGCGCCGGGATGCTGGGCGATTGCTGCCGCTACCACCTCGCCATACTGCGCGTCCGGGATGCCGAATACGGCGCAGTCGGCGACGCCAGGCAGCGTCTGCAAGACCGCCTCGATCTCGGCCGGATAGATGTTGACACCGCCCGAGATCACCATGTCGCGCTTGCGGTCGCAAAGATAGAGGTAGCCTTCGGCGTCGAGATAGCCGCCGTCGCCATTGGAGACCAGGCCCTCGCGGTCGATCGCGGCGCGCTCGTCGTCGCGCTTGTGATAGGTGAAATCGGTCAGGCCCGAGATCGACACGAAGATCTCGCCCTCGACACCCGAGAGCTGCTCGGCGCCGGCCTCGTCGAGAATCCGCATCTCGCGCCCCGGCAGCGGACGGCCGACGGTTCCTGGCCGCGCCAGCCACTCCGCGCTGGTCGCCCGCGTCACCAGGCCGGCCTCGGTCGAGCCGTAGTACTCTTCGATCACCGGGCCCCACCACTCGATCATGCGCCGCTTGACCTCGGGCGGGCAGGGAGCGGCACCGTGTATGACGCATTGCAGCGAGGACAAATCGTAGCGCCGCCTGACCGCGTCGGGCAGCGCCAGCAGCCGCACGAACATGGTCGGCACCATGTGCATGTGCGTGAGTCGCCGCGCTTCGATCTCCGCCAAAAGCGGTTCGGCCTCGAAGCGCGGCATCAGGTGCAGGCTGCCGCCGACGGTCAGCAGGACACGGGCGTAGGAGAGCGGGGCGCTGTGATACATCGGCCCGGTCATCACCGCGTTGGCGCCGGGGCGCAAGCCAAAGCCCAGCAGGGCCTGGCGCAGCGAGGCCTCCTGCTGTTCCGGCGTCGCCGGCTGGCGGCGCACGCCCTTCGGCCGACCGGTGGTGCCCGAGGTATAGATCATCGAGCTGCGCGACAGCGCCGGCGGTGCCGTCCGGGGCTGGTGCCGGTCCAGCCAGGCCGGCCAATCGCGCAGGCCCGCCGGCACCCGGCAGGCCTCGGGCGCCAGGCCGTAGGCGGCCTGGATCTCCGGCGGGGTGGCGACCGCCAGCACGGTGGTACCTTGGGGAATCCGGCCGGCGAGGCGCGGCAAGAGGTCGGCGTGGACGACCACCACCCGCGCCTCTGCGTCGGCCAGGAGGTAGCCGGCCTCTTCGCCGGTGAAGTGCCAGTTGATCGGCACCGCGTAGGCTCCGATCAGGCTCGCCGCCTGCAGCGCCACCAGCATCGGCAGGTCGTTCCGCATCATCAGGGCGATCGACCGCCCCTCGCCGATCCCCAGCGCGGCGAAGCCGCTCGCGGCGCGGGCGCTCAGTTCCTGGTAGGCCGCGTATCCGAGGTTGCGTTCGCCGCTGCTGATCGCGTGGTCCATGGCGTCGGTCCCCGGGCGCGGCTAAGCAGAGATTCGTCGTTTGCCCAACGGAACGACCTTTCGCTCCTTGTTGAGGGCCTGCACGGCGTCGTGG
>Ga0326597_10000377_pt1 | contig 81728 bp, 82 predicted proteins | sample RVTome_12_FD_203789 | JGI IMG/M metagenome (GOLD analysis project Ga0326597, IMG submission 203789) | Soil microbial communities from uranium-contaminated site in the Upper Colorado River Basin, Wyoming, United States - RVT100D185 | ecosystem: Environmental > Terrestrial > Soil > Contaminated >...
ATGGGCGATGATCTGCACCGCCCACAACATCCTCAAGCTCGCCAAGGCCACCGCATGAATCCGAGCTGCATTCTGCTCGCCACTCAACGCGCTCTATCATGACTACTTGGACAGGCTCCTAGCAGCCGCAGATGCCGCGATGACCGGTCCGGAGGTCGACCGCCTGATCCAACTGCTCGCCAAGCTGCCGGGGCTCGGTCCGCGCTCGGCCCGCCGCGCCGCCCTGCACCTGCTGAAGCGCAAGGAGGCGCTGATGCTGCCGCTGGCGCAGGCGCTGGGCGAGGTGGCGGCCCGAATCGTCACCTGCGCCACCTGCGGCAACCTCGACGTCGAGGATCCGTGCGCGCTCTGCCGCGACCCGCGTCGCGATGCCAGCCTGCTTTGCGTCGTCGAGGAGGTCGCCGACCTCTGGGCGCTGGAGCGCGCTGCCGTCTTCCACGGCCGCTACCACGTCCTCGGCGGCACGCTGTCGGCGCTCGACGGCGTCGGCCCCGACGACCTCAACCTCGCCGGGCTGGTCCAGCGCGCCGCCGCGCCCGAGGTCAAGGAGGTGATCCTGGCCATGAACGCCACCGTCGACGGGCAGACCACGGCGCACTACGTCACCGAGCGGCTGGCCGGCTGCGGCGTCGAGGTCTCGCGGCTGGCGCACGGCGTGCCGGTCGGCGGCGAGCTCGACTATCTCGACGACGGCACCCTCGGTGCCGCGCTCAAGGCCCGCCGGCCGTTCTAAGCGCCCCGCCGGCCTCGATCGCCGGCGCCAAGGTCGCCAGGGTCGGCGCTGGCGGGCGCAGGCGCACGATCTCCAGCAACATCTTGCGCAACATCGCCTCGGCGAAGTCCTGAGGCGAGGAGCTGACCTGCACGAAGCTGGTGGCCCCACCGATCACCTCGCGCCGGAAGTAGCGCGTCATCACCTCGATGGCCGAGCCCCGGGCCATGATCAGGCCGTTGACGGTGATGCCGCGGGCCAGGGCCAGATCGCGGTCGACGCTGGCGACCCGGCCGATGTTGGAGATGCCGTCGGCGACCACGTTGATGACCTGCTGGCTCGCCGTCCAGGGCAGCTGGTCGAGCTGCTTCAGGCCGACCTCAATGGCGAAGGCGACGTCGGTCTGGGTGCCGTGGCGGGCGGCCCGCTGGCGGTCGAAATCGAGCTCCAGGATCTCCGCCGCCAGCGCCGCGTCCTCGCGCCCGGCGACCTGCATCCAGGGCAGGATCACCTGATAGCGCCCGAAGCTGGACCAGGTGACGACCGAGAGGCCGATGCGCCCGCGCGGCCCGGCCGCCACGGCGTCGCGAAAGCGCGAGTGGCGCAGTGCGTAGATCAAGCCGTTGATCTGCGCCTCGGCATCCTCGGCATCGATCGATTCCGAGCGATCGAGCGAGACCGCGATGGCGAGATCGACCGGCCCGGCCGGCTGCGCCACGGCGGCGACCGGCAGCAGGCCGAGACAGGCGATCAGCAGCCGGCGCATCGCACGCACCCGGACCGGCCTAGCCGGACCCGAACTTCTCCTGGATTTCGCGTTCCGCCGCCTCATTTTTTCGCAGCTCGCCCAGACCCATCGCCGCCAGCACCGCCGGGACCTTGCTGAACTGGATGTTCTGGTAGTCGACCAGCTGGATGCGGTTGCCCCAGGGATCGCGAAACTCGACCCCGTCGCCGGGCAGCAACTCGACCCCAAGCCGCTCCAGGTGCCGGCGCGCGCGTCCCTTATCGTCGACCACCAGCCCCAGATGGCGGGCCGCGTCGGGACCCTGGGTGCGGCCGGCGGAGAGCGCCAGGAACTGATCGCCCAGGTCGATGAAGGCGGAGTTCCGGCCGCGGCCGCGCAAGGTGAAGGCGAAGATGCCGCCATAAAAATCCAGCGCCGCGTCGATGTCGCCGACCTCGAGGGCGACATGATTGAAGCCGACCAGGCGCGGTTTTGCGGCATCGTCCATGGCTTCTCTCCTCAGCGCGCGCTCAGCCCGGGCTGGCGGCGAGCCGCTCGAGCCGGCCAAGCAGCAGCCGTCGGGCCGGGCGCACCGCGAAGGCCAGCAGCAGGAGCAATGAGGGCAGCGTCAGCCAGAGGGGCACCGTCTCGTCCAGGCCGCCGCGTGCCAGCGGCACCGTCGCCTCGCCGCCGATACCGACCCAGGCGGCATCAAGCGCCAGGCCCGCCAGCAGGCTGGTGACGGCGATCCCGGCCAGATAGACCAGCATGCTGCGGCCGCCAAGCTCGCGGCGGACCAGGGCCAGCCCGGCGAAGTTGGTGGCCGGGCCGGCGAGCAGAAAGACCAGCGCCGTGCCCGGCGAGACGCCGGCGTGCAGCAGCGCCAGCGCCAGCGGCGTCGAGGCCGTGGCGCAGACGTACATCGGCACCGAGACGGCGAGCACCACGAGCATGGCCAGCGGCCCCTGCGCCCAGGCGGCCAGCAGGTCCGGCGGCACCACGGTGATCACCAGCCCGGCCATGACGATGCCGAAGGCAAGCCAGCCGGCGAGGTCGTCGAGCAGCTGGCTGAAGGCATAGCGCAGGCCGTCGAGGCTCCGCCGCGCCGCGCCGGCCGGCGCCGCCTGCGCCGCCGTGGCGGCGCAGCAGTCGCCTTCCGGGGCCTCTGCGGCAAAGAGGTCGAGCGGCTGCGCGTCCGCCGCGCCGCCGCGCGCCTCGGGTACCAGGCGGCCGACCGCGAGGCCGGTCGACAGCGCCGTCAGCACGGCGACGAGCGGGCGGATCACGGCGAAGATCGGCCCCAGCAGGACATACGAGACGGCGATCGAGTCGACGCCCGTTTCCGGCGTTGAAATCAGGAACGACACCGTCGCCGGCCGGGAGGCACCGGCGCGCCGCAGGCCGAAGGCCGCTGGCAGGACGCCGCACGAGCACAGCGGCAGGGGGGCGCCGACGAGCGCCGCCGTCGCCACCGACTTGGCATCGCCGGCGCGCAGCTGGCGGGACAGGCGGCCGCTCGGCAGCCAGGCCCGAACCAGCCCCGCGACCAGCAGGCCCAGCACCAGCCATGGCGCCGCCGTCAGCGCCAGCATCGATATATTGTGAGTCAACGCAGCGATCGTCACCTCCTGAACATAGTCGCTGCGGCACCGAAAGTCACGGCCCGCGCTACCGCTTTCAGGCTTCGGCGGGGCGCAGGCTGCGTTCGTCGATCGGCCAGTGCAGCAGGGCGGCGGCGACGCCGAGGACGACGCCCAGCCACCAGACGATGTCGTAGGAACCGGTGGCGTCGTAGAGGTAGCCGCCCAGCCAGACGCCGCTGAAGCTGCCGAGCTGGTGGCTGAAGAAGACGATGCCGACCAGCGTCGCCATGTAGCGCGGGCCGAAGATCTGCGCCACCAGCGCCGTGGTCAGCGGCACCGTCGACAGCCACAGCAGGCCCATGATCACGGCGAAGCCGAGCACGCTGGTGACGCTGGACGGCGTCAGCACGAAGACGGCGAACACCACGGCGCGCGACAGATAGAGCAGCGACAGGCAGTTCTTCTTGCTGTAACGGCCGCCGAAGTAGCCGGCGCTGAGCGAGCCGACGACGTTGAACAGGCCGACCAGCGCCAGGGCCCACGCGCCGACCTCGGGCGCCAGGCCGCGGTCGACGACATAGGCCGGCAGGTGCACGGCGATGAAGGCGACATGGAAGCCGCAGACGAAATAGCCGCAGGTCAGCAGGCAATAGCCCAGGTGCTGGCGCGCTTCGACGAGCGCGGCGCCGAGCGACTGTCCGCCGGCGGCGGCCCGCTCGCCGGGACGGCTGCGGAGCGGAAAGGTCAGCGGCAGCATCAGCAGCGTGATCGCCGCCAGGACCAGGAGGGCATTCTGCCAGCCGAAGGCGGTGATCAAGGTCTGGCTGAGCGGCACCAGAGTGAATTGGCCGAGGCTGCCGGCCGCGGCCCCAAAGCCGAGCGCCAGCGAGCGCTTTTCCGGCGCCACCGCGCGGCCCATCGCCGCCAGCACCACGCCGAAGCCGGTACCGCCGAGCCCGAGCCCGACCAGCAGTCCGGCGGAGACGTGGAAACCGAGCGGCGAGGCGGTGGTCGACATCAAGGCCACGCCCACGACATAGAAGACGGCGCCGAAGGCGATGGTCCGCGCGCTGCCGAACTTGTCGGCGACGGCCCCGAAGAACGGCTGTCCCAGGCCCCAGACCAGGTTCTGTAGGGCGATGCCGAAGGCGAACACCTCGCGCCCCCAGCCCAGGTCGGCGCTGACCGGCGGCAGGAACAGCCCGAAGCCGGCGCGGACGCCGAGCGAGATCAGGCAGAGCAGGCAGCCGGACAGGATGATCACGACCGGCAGACGGGCGGAGGCGGGCGTTTTACTCACGACGCGTTGCCTTAAGGGCGGGGCCGGTACGGCCCGAATTCAATCGAAGACCACCTTGGGGAAGTAGAAGGACACCACCCAGTTCGGCTGGTCCACGACCTCGGAGATGCGGAGGTCGGCCGCGACGCTGCATAGCATATAGGCGTCCGCCGCCGAAAGCCCGTGCAGGCGGCCCAGCAGATCGATCATGCCCGAGACCGCGGCCCGGGTCGCCGCCATCAGCTCCGGCTCGATGCCGCAGGTGACGTGATAGCCGGCCGCGTCCAGATGCCGGCTGACCGGGCCGGGCGTTTCGAAGCGCGGAAAGGCGAGATGCGCGTCCTTCTCGACCTCGAGCTTCAGGGTGACGCGCATCGGGCTTTCGATCGCGGTGCCGCAGACCTCGCCGTCACCCTGCGCGGCGTGCGTGTCGCCGACCGAAAACAGCGCGCCCGCGACCTCGACGGGCAGATACAGAACCGTGCCGGCGGCGAGGTCGCGGATGTCCATGTTGCCGCCGACCCGGCGCGGCGGCACGATCGAGTGCGGGCCCGGCGCGGCCGGCGCCACCCCGATGGTGCCGGCGAAGGGCTTCAGCGGCACCCGCCCGCCGGGACCGAAGGCCGCCGGCTCCAGCCGCGCCGCATCGTAGGACCACAGCGTCAGCGCCGGCTCGGGGAACTGGTCGGCGAGCAGGCCGAAGCCGGGGATCAGCGCCGTCCAGCCCCAGCCCGAGGGCTCGAATTCCAGGATCGTCACCTTCAAGGCGTCGCCCGGCTCGGCGTCCTCGACGAGGACCGGCCCGGTGACCGGGTTGACCTTGGCGAAATCGAGGGCGGCGACATCCTCGACCGTCGAGTCGGGACCGAGCTGGGCGCCGGAGGCGTCGACGGTCTCGAATTCGACGCGCCCGCCCGGTGCCACGCGCAGCACCGGCGCATTGGCGTTGTCCCAGCCGAAGTGATGCCGATGTTGATGGATCGTGTGCATCGGGGTGACGACCGCGCGCGCCCTCAGGCCAGCCCGGCCTGTGAATTGCGGGCCCGGTGCCTGGCTTCCTCCTCGGCCACCAGCTCCTTCTTCGAGAGCTTGCCGATCATGGTCTTGGGCAGCTCGTCGCGGAACTCGATCTCGCGCGGCATCTCGTGCCGACCGAGCTTGGCGTCGAGGAAGGCGATGAGGTTATCGGCGCTCAGCTCCGAGCCCGGCCTGCGCTTGACGAAGGCCTTGACCGACTGGCCGCGATAGTCGTCGGGAATGCCGATCACGGTTACCTCCTCGACCGCCGGGTGCTGGTAGATCGCTTCCTCGACATGACGCGGATAGACGTTGAAGCCGCCGACCAGCACCAGATCCTTCATCCGGTCGATGATGAAGGTGAAGCCGTCCTCGTCCATGTAGCCGACGTCCCCGGTACGTAGGCGGCCGCCGGCCAGCACCTCGGCCGTGGCCTCCGGCCGCTGCCAGTAGCCGAGCATGACCTGTGGCCCCTCGATGCAGATCTCGCCCGGCTCGCCCAGCGGCAGCTCGCGGCGCGGGTCCTCGCGGTCGGTGATGACGACGCGCGAGCCCGGTATCGGCTGGCCGATCGAGCCAGCCTTGCTGAGGCCTTGCATCGGGTTGCAAGTAACGCATGGCGAGGCCTCGGTCAGGCCATAACCCTCGAAGACCACGGCCCCGGTCAGCGCCTCGAAGCGCTGCTTGACCTCGACCGGCAGCGGCGCGCCGCCCGAGATGCAGGCGCGGATCGAGGTCAGGTCAAGCGAGCCGGCGTCTGGATGGCTGGCGATGGCGTTGAACATGGTCGGCACGCCCGGCAACAGCGTCGGCCGCTTCTTCGGGATGTCGCGGACCACGTCTTCCAGCACGAAGCGCGGGTGCATGACGATCTCGCCGCCCAGGTGCACGGTCATGTTCATGACCACGGTCATGGCGAAGACATGGAAGAACGGCAGCACGCCGAGGCAGCGCTCCTCGCCCGGCACCAAGTCGGGGTTCCAAAGCGCGGTCTGGATCGTATTGATATAGAGGTTGGCGTGGCTCAGCATCGCCCCCTTGGCGACGCCCGTGGTGCCGCCGGTGTATTGCAGCACGGCGATGTCGGCCGCCGGATCGATCTCGACCGGTGCCGGGTCGCCGTCGTTGTTCAGCAGCTCCTGGAAGGACAGGTGCTGCAAATCGTTGGGCACGGTGACGAGATCGCCCCGCTTGAGGATTGGATAGAGAAGATTCTTCGGGAACGGCAACACCTCCGCCAGACCGCCGACCACCAGCAGACGCAGCCGGCTTTCGCGCAGCAGCCGGTCCATCTTCGGGAAGAGTTGCGTCAGATTGAGGGTCACCATGATATCGGTATGGCTATCCTCGATCTGGTACAGGAGCTCCTCCTCGGCATAGAGCGGGCTGTAGTTCACCACCGTGCCGCCGGCCTTGAGGATGCCGTAGTAGGCGATCACGAACTGCGGGCAGTTGGGCAGGAACAGGCCGACCTTGACGCCCTTCTCGACACCGATCTCCTGGAAGCCGCGGGCCGCGCACAGCACCATCTCGCCGAGCTGCTCATAGTTGAATTTGCGCCCCAGGAAGTCGATGGCGGGGGCGGCGGCGAAGCGCTCGACGCTGTCGTCGAGCAGCCGGTAGAGCGGTGCCGCCGGCAGCGCCGCGTGCCAGTCGACGCCCGGGGCGTAGTTCCTGAGCCACGGCTCCGCCGTCATCGCCTCACCTCCCTGGGCCGCCGCGGCGGCCGGGCCGATCCCATGATCGGCCGTTTCGCCCCCGACGCCAAGCGCTGGATCGACCGCCTCAGCGCCCCTTGAAGGCCGGCTTGCGCTTCTCGACGAAGGCGGAGACGCCCTCGCGGAAGTCCTCCGAGACGGCGTTGCGGGCGAAGGCCTCGGCCTCGAGCTGCAGCTGGTGCTCGAACTGGTTGTCGATCGAGGCGTTCATCAGCCCTTTCAGGTTGCCAAGCGCGAGCGTCGGGCCCTGGGCCAGGCGGCGCGCCAGCTTCGCCGTCTCGGCCTCAAGCTGCTCCGTGGGCACGACGAAGTTGACCATGCCGTAGCGCGACGCCGTCTCGGCGTCGATGTCGTCGCCCAGCATGCCGACCTCGAGCGCGCGCTTGAGGCCGATCATGCGCGGCAGAAAATAAGTGGCGGCGCCGTCCGGGCTGGTGCCGATGCGGACGTAGGCCAGGGTGAACTTGGCGTCCGCGGCGGCGATCGTCAGGTCGGCGGCGACCGCGAGGCTGACGCCGAAGCCGGCGGCATAGCCCTGCACCGAGGCGATCACCGGTTTCGCCATGCGGCGCAGCCCGAAGATGATCGGATGCATGTGGTTGATGCCCTCGAGGAAGCGCCGGCGCTTCTGGTGCGGGTCGTTGTCGCGGTCGGCGTAGAAGCCCTTGACGTCGCCCCCGGCCATGAAGTGCTTGCCGGCGCCCTTGATGACGACGACGCGGACCGCCTCGTCGACCTCGAGCGCGCAGACACGGTCGAGCAGCGCCTCGCGCATCTCGGCATTGAGGGCGTTCAGCGATTCAGGCCGGTTCAGCGTCAGGGTGGCGATGCCGTCCGCGCTCTCCAGTTTCAGCGTATCGCTCATCTCATCTCCCTCGAAACGCGGCCCGCCCTTGCGCCCTCAGCCGCCCTGCCCGGTGCGGCGGTAGCGCCAGACGCCGTCCGGGCCGATTTCGCGCATCGCCTGGCCCGCCTGTACCAGGCAATTGAGGTGGGCCAGCGCCTCGCCGACGCCGAGCACGCGCTCGTGCGGCTTCAGCTCGCGCCGGTACATGGTCGCCAGCGTCTGCACCACCGTCTTGGGCTCGGCCAGGGCGTCGCCGAGCGCGCTCAGCCGCTCGGCGTGGTGCGCGGCCAGCTGGTCGATGCGGGCATGCAGGCCGTAGAACGGCTCGTTGTGCGCCGGCAGAACCAGCACGTCCTCTGGCAGCATGCGGAAACGCTCGTTGCTGTCGAGATAGTCCTGCAGCGGGTTGGCCTCGGCTTCGGCCGGGTAGACGCCGATATGGGGGCTGATCTTGGGCAGGATCTGGTCGCCCGAAATCAGAATGTTCAGCTCGCGGCTGTAGAAGCAGGCGTGCTCGGGCGCATGTCCGGTGCCGACGATGACCCACCACTCGTGGTCGCCCAGCGAGGCGACGTCGCGTTCCTCCAGGCGAACGTAATGTGCCGGGACCTGGCTGACCATCTGCCGGTAGGGGTTGTGGCGGCCGCGGTCCATGGCGGCGATCGACGCCTCGTCGAGGCCGACCTTGCCGTAGTGCGCGCGCACGTAACCCGGCACCTCCTGGGTCGCGTCCAGGCTCAGCATGCGGCCATAGAGCCATTCCAGCCGAGTCGCCAGCATATGGCAGCCGGTCTCGGCCTGCAGCCAGCCGGCGAGGCCCATGTGATCGGGATGGAAATGCGTGCACAGAACCCGCTTCAGCGGGCGGCCTTCACAGTAGCGGTCGAGGATGGTTAGCCAGTGGCGCCTGATCGCCTCCGTGTTCATGCCGGTGTCGATGATGGCCCAGCCGGTATTGTCGCGCAGCAGCCACAGGTTGACGTGGTCGAGGCCGGTGATCTCTAACGGCATGCGCACCCAGTAGACGCCGGGAGCGATCTCCATCGCCTCGTCGGGCTCCGGCACGCGCTCGAACGCCTTGCTCAGCTCGCCGCTCATCCCTGCTCCCGCCCGACCGGTGCCTCGATTGCCGCGCGTCGGGCCTTCGGGCATGCTAGGGTCAGGGTGGGAACCGCGTCAAACGGCGCTGCGGCGCCGCACACGGAAGTGAAGGAAGCGTCATGAAGCTTTACGATTTCAAGGCCGCGCCGAACCCGCGCCGGGCCCGGATCTTTCTCGCCGAGAAGGGCCTCGAGATCGAGACCGAGCAGGTCGACCTGCGCGAGGGGCAACAGTTTTCCGATGCCTACAAGGCGATCAACCCGCGCTGCACCGTGCCGGCGCTGCAACTGGACGACGGCACCGTGCTGACCGAGGCGGCGGCGATCTGCCGCTATATCGAGGAGCTGCACCCCGAGCCGGCGCTTTACGGCCGCAACCCCCTGGAGCGCGCCCTTGTCACCATGTGGGAGCAGCGGACGCTCAACGACGGCATCGCCGGTGTCGGCGAATCCTTGCGCAACCATTCGAAGTTCTTCGCCGGCCGCGCCCTCTCGGGCCCGCAGAAGTACGAACAGATCCCGGCCCTGGTCGAGCGCGGCCGAGCCCGCGCCTTGCAGTTCTGGGAAGAGCTGGACGGCGAGCTGGCGCGGAAGGAGTTCATCGCTGGCGACGCTTACACCGTCGCCGACATCAACGCCTTGGTGATGGTCGACTTCGCCCAGTGGATCAAGCTGGAGGTGCCCGAGGGCCTGGCCAACCTCAAGCGCTGGCACGCCCAGGTCTCAAAGCGCCCCAGCGCCCAGGCGTAGGGTGCCGCGCCTTATCCCGAAGCGCCGTCCAAGCTTCGATCTCCAAAGCTGTCTTTCGCGCGCAAGCGGGAATTCATGTTCCTGCGGAATCGCCCGACCTTGAGATGGACTCCCGCCTTCGCGGGAGTGACGACGATGGCCGCAAACGTGAAGGCGATTCCCGGGAGCGGATAGCGCTCTAAGCCGGCGGCGGCGCCTCGGGGAACTGCGGCAGGTCACCGGCGATCGTGTACCAGGGCGCCTTGTAGGCGGCGTAGATATGCCGTCCCGCGCCTCGGCCGGGATCGTCGTCGAGGGCGCCGAAGGGAATGACGGCCAGGCCCCGCGCCGGATCGGCCCGCGGCATGCCCGAGCCGCAGACGCGGCAGAAGGTCTGCCGGAAGAACCGCGCCTCGGGCACCTTGTAGCTTTCCAGCAATTCCTCGCCCTTGCGGAAGCTGAGCCCCTCGGCCTCGGTAAAGCCGTTGGTCGCATGCGCCGCGGCGCGGGCGCGCCGGCAGCGTGAGCAGTGGCAGTTGTGCACGATCCGGATTGGCCTCGTCACCTCGAAGGCGACGCCGCCACACAGGCAGCTGCCGCGCAGGACCCCCGCCCTGGCGGCGCCCGGAGCGGGACGCTCGATCACCGGCCCGCCGCCGCCCGAGCTGTAGGTCTCGGCCTGCGGCAGGTCATCGGCGATCACGTACCAGGGCGCTTTCGAGGTGGCGAAGATGTGCGCGGTCGCCCGCACGCCGGGGTCGTCGTCGAGCGGGCCGGCCGGCACGAAGACCTGCCCGTCGACCTCGGGCGAGTGCACGACCGAGCCGCAGCGGCCGCAGAAGGCGCGGTGGAAGCCGGGCGAGGATTCATAGTCGGTGATCGCCTCGGCCCCGGACAACAGCTCGAAGTTATCGGCGGCGGCGGTGATGTAGGTGGCGAACGGGGCGCCATGCGCCTTTCGGCACATCGAGCAATGACAGTGGGTCATGCCGACAAAGGGCGGCTCGATGCGCCAGCTGACGGCCCCGCAGAGGCAGCGTCCGGTGGTCATGACGGCGTCCTTCGTCAATGGAAGGGCCGATCGCCCTTGATCGTCACCCGGTGGCCGTGGCGCACCTCGGGCCAGTAGTCCCAGAGCGCGTGGTGCTGGACGCAGCGGTTGTCCCAGAAGGCGACCGAGTTGGCGCGCCAGCGGAATCGGCATTGGAACTCCGGCAACTCGATATGCCGGAACAGGAACTGCAGCAGCGCCTCGCTCTCCGCCCGCTTCATGCCGGCGATGCGTCTGGTGAAGCCGGAGTTGACGTAAAGCCCCTTGCGTCCGCTGACCGGGTGCGTGCGCACCACCGGGTGCTCGGCCGCGGGATAGCCGCCGTCGCGCAGGTTTTCCTTCAGGCCGTAACGGCCGCGGTAGACGTGCTCGGACTCGTGCGCGGCGGTCAGCGAGGAGAGGAAGCCCTGCATCTTGTCGGAAAGCGCCTCGTAGGCGGCGTACATGCTGGCGAACAGCGTATCGCCGCCGGCCGGCGGCACGGTGGTGAGGTAGAGGATGCTGCCCAGCGGCGGCTCCTCATCGCAGCTGACGTCCGAATGCCAGCCGTGGCCGGCGACGTGGCGCGACTTCTCGTCGGCGTGAACCACCAGGATCTCGGGATGACCTTCGGGCGCCGGCGCCGCCGGATGGATGTGCAATTCGCCGAAGCGGCGGCCGAAGGCCTTGTGCTGCTCGGGCGTCATCACCTGGTCGCGGAAGAAGATCACGCAGTGCTCGATCAGCGCGTCGTGCACGTCCTGGAAGGCCGCATCGGAGAGCGGCCGGGCGAGGTCGACGCCGGCGATCTCGGCGCCGATCACCGGCGTCAGCGGCGCCACCTCGACGCCGCGGTAGTTGCGCCCGCGCGCCTTCCGGAACTCCTTGGCCGAGACGCGGCCGAACGTGGGCTGGTCCATCGCGCTGATCCTCGCTCAACGGCTAAAGCGGAAGCGGCATTGTCCCGCCGCGGGCCGGCGAATTCAAGCGCGCCGGCCGAGCCGCTAGACCAGCCGCGCCTCGGGTATGGCGTAGAGGATCTCGCTACCGCCGCCGACCGCCGGCAAGAGCGCCGGCGCCTGCGGCAGGAGCTGCTCGGCGAAGAAGCGGGCGACGGTGATGCGGTCCTCCAGGTGGCCGCGCTCGACCTCGCCGCCCGCCGCCAACAGCTCGCCCGCCCGCAGCGCCCCCTTGGCCAGCAGGTGCGCGCCCAGGACCAGGCCCCACATCTTCAGATACGGGCTGCAGCCGGCGGCCGCCCCGTTCGGTTCGCCGCGCAGCAGCCCGGCCATTTGCTCGCTCGCCCCGCACAGGGCCGCGCGCGCCTGGCTTAGGCTGGCAGCGCCCGCCAGGCCGGCGGCCTCGGCCGCCCGGCCGATCCCGTCCAACTCGTCGAGCAGCCGGCGCAGCGGCTCGCCGCCGGCCAGGCTCAGCTTACGCAGCGCCAGGTCCATCGCCTGGATGCCGTTGGTGCCCTCGTAGATCGGGGTGATGCGGACGTCGCGGTAGAACTGCGCCGCCCCCGTCTCCTCGATGAAGCCCATGCCGCCGTGCACCTGCACCCCCAGCGAGGCGACCTCGCAACCGACGTCGGTGCACCAGGCCTTGGCGATCGGCGTCAGCATCTCGACCCGGCCGGCGGCGCGCTGGCGCGCTTCCTCGGCGGCGGCGGCGCGCGACAGGTCGATCGCCTGCGCCGTGACATAGCAGATGGCGCGGGTCGCCTCGGTCAGCGCCTTCATGGTCAACAGCGTTCGGCGGACGTCGGCGTGGCGGACGATCGGCGAGGGTCCGGGCTCCTGGTCGCCCATGGCCTGGCCCTGGCGGCGCTCCAGCGCGTACGCGGCGGCCTGCTGATAGGCGCGCTCGGCCATCGCCGCACCCTGCAGGCCGACGGCGAGGCGGGCCGCGTTCATCATCGTGAACATGCAGCGCATGCCCTGATGTTCCTGGCCCAGGAGCCAGCCGACGGCGCCGCCGTCATCGCCATAGCTCATGACGCAGGTCGGGCTGGCGTGGACGCCGAGCTTGTGCTCGACGGAGACGCAGCGCAGGTCGTTGCGCCGGCCCGGCGCGCCGTCGCCGTCGCCGTCGGGCAGGAACTTCGGTACGATGAAGAGCGAGATGCCGCGCGTCCCCGGCGGGCTGTCAGGCGTGCGGGCCAGCACCAGGTGGACGATGTTTTCGGCCAGCTCGTGCTCGCCGTAGGTGATGAAGATCTTCTGCCCGCTGATGCGCCAGCTGCCGTCGGCGGCCGGCTCGGCCCGGGTCCTGAGCGCGCCGACGTCGGAGCCGGCCTGCGGCTCGGTCAGGTTCATGGTCCCGGCCCAACGCCCGTGCACCAGCTTCTCGAGGTAGATCTGCTTCTGCTCCGCCGTGCCGTGGGCGTGGATCGCCTCGACCGCGCCCTTGGTCAGCAGCGGGCAGAGCGCCAGGCCCATGTTGGCCGCGTTCCAGAGCTCGTCGGTCGCCGTGCCGACCACCAGGGGCAGGCCCATGCCGCCATATTCGGGGTCCGCGGCGATGCCGTTCCAGCCGCCCTCGCAGAAGGCCCGGTAGGCTTCGGCGAAGCCGTCCGGCGAGCGCACGACGCCGTTCTCGAGGCGGCAGCCGGCCCGGTCGCCGGTCTGGTTCAGCGGTGCCCAGGTCTCGCTCGCCAGGCGGCCGGCCTCTTCCAGCACCTGGGCCACCAGTTCCGGCTCGGCCTGGGCAAAGCGCTCGGTGGCGGCGAGCGCGCCAAGCTCGGCGATCTGCTCGAGGGTAAAGCGAATGTCCTTGATCGGCGCGGCGTAGCCGGTCATCAGCGCCTCCTTTCGCGCCTTCCTGTCATAGGCCATTCCCGGGCCTGCGGCAATCGAAGCGCATCGTTGCATCGCCGGGCCCGGCGCGGCAGAGTGGCCAGGGACGCGTTGCTGAGGAGGCCCCGATGGGCGTCGCCGAAATCGAGGCCGGGCTTGAGCTGCCGGCATGGCCATGCAAGGTGACAGCCGATCTGCAGCGCGGCTATCACGAACCGGCCCAGGTGCCGGAAGGCCTGTTCGGCGATCTCGTCGACGTCTCGGTGCTGGCCAACCAGTGCCTGATGGCGACCCGGCCCCTGCGCGATGGCCGGCCGGCGGGCCTGCACATGGGCCACCGCATGATCCAGACGGAGCCGGTGCGGCTGGGCGAAGCGCTGATGATCCACGCCGCCGTCGGCGAGGTGGCGGCGATGGCCACCGGGACGCGGATCCGCATCGACCTGGAGTTCCGGCGCCGCGACGGCAGCGTCCCCGTCAGGGCCGAGACCACCAACCTGCGCGTCGACCGTGAGGCCATGCGCAAGCGCGGCCCGGCGAAGCCGAAGAGCTTCGAGAGCGCGGGCTATCGCATCGTCACGCACAAGCAGCTGACGGCCGAGCGGGTGATGGCCTACTCGCGTGAGTTTCCCGGCGACAAGGTGCATTTCGAGCCGGCGGTGGCGCAGTCGATCGGGTTGCGCGCGCCGGTGGCCCAGGGCCTGATGTCGCTGACCTGGATGGCGGCGGCACTGGCCGCCAACGGCGTGCCCGCTGAGCTCGACCTCGCGGCCCGGTTCCGCCGGCCGATCTTCTGGGACGATGCCGTCGAGGTCGCCGCCCTGGGCGAAGAGGCGTTCCTGATCCGCAACGCCGAGGGCCAGGTCTGCTCGCTGGGCCGGGTCGCCCGCCTCGTCCGCCGGTGACGCCCGCCCGCGTCGTCCCGGCCACGCCCGAGGCCATCGCCGAGGCCGCGCGGCTGCTGCAGGAAGGCGCGCTGGTCGCCTTTCCGACCGAGACCGTCTACGGCCTCGGCGCCGACGCCACCGATGACCGGGCCGTCGCCCGCATCTTCGAGGCCAAGCGCCGGCCCAGTTTCAACCCGCTGATCGCGCATCTGGCCGATGCGACCCAGGCCGAGACCTTCGCCGTTTTCGGCGAGATGGCGCGGCACCTGGCGCAACGCTTCTGGCCCGGACCGCTGACTCTGGTGCTGCCACGTAGCGCGGACTGCCGGATCTCGATGCTGGCCAGCGCCGGCCTCGACACCGTGGCCCTGAGAGTGCCGGCGCATCCGGTCGCCCAGACCCTGCTGCGGGCGGTCGCCCGGCCGCTGGCCGCCCCCAGCGCCAACCCTTCGGGGCGCCTGAGCCCGACCACGGCTCAGCACGTCGCCCGGCACCTCGGCGACAAGGCGGCGCTGGTGCTCGACGGCGGTCCATGCGCGCTGGGCCTGGAATCGACCGTGGTCGGCTTCGGGGCGGACGGGCGGACGGTGCTGCTGAGGCCCGGTGCCCTGACCGCCGAGGCGATCGAAGCCGAAATTGGTCCGCTCGCCCGTGAGGACGAGACCGACCGGCCGCGCTCGCCCGGCCAGCTGCAGAGCCACTACGCGCCGGCCCTGCCGCTGCGCCTGAACGCGACCGCGGTGGCCGCTGACGAGGCCCTGCTGGCCTTCGGGTCCGAGATGCCGGAGGGCGGCCATGCCAGCCTCAACCTCAGCCCGGCCGGCGACCTGGTCGAGGCCGCCGCCAACCTGTTCCGCCACCTGCACGCGCTGGAAGCATCGGGGGCCCGCGCCATCGCGGTGATGCCGGTGCCCGAGCAGGGCCTCGGCCGCGCCATCAACGACCGGCTGCGCCGCGCCGCCGGAGGCGCTTGAATTTCCGGCCGCGCCGCGCTTCATTGGCGGTGAGCCGAGATCTGGAGGCGGCAAGGTCATGAACACGAGCGCCGTCGAGACCCGTCCCGGCCAAGTGCCGGAACAGGTGCTGGCGCGCCTGCGCCAGGCGGTCGGGCCCAAGGGCTATACCGAGGATCCGGACGAGATCGCCCCGCTTTGCGTCTCCTGGCGCGACAACTGGCGCGGCTGGGTGCCGATGGTGGTGCGCCCGGCGTGCACGGACGAGGTCGCCGAAGTTGTTCGCATCTGCGCCGAGAGCGGCACGCCGATCGTCCCGCAGGGCGGCAATACCGGCCTCACCGGGGCCAGCCAGCCGCACGCCGAAGGCAATGAGGTCATCCTCTCGACCAGCCGGATGAACCGGATTCGCGCCCTCGACCTGATGAACGACACCATCACCGTCGAGGCCGGCTGCGTCCTGGCCCAGATCCAGGCGCGGGCCAGCGAGGTCGACCGCCTGTTCCCGCTCAGCCTGGGCGCCGAGGGCTCGTGCCAGATCGGCGGCAACCTCTCGACCAACGCCGGCGGCGTGCAGGTGCTGCGCTACGGCAATATGCGCAACCTGGTCCTGGGTCTGGAGGTGGTGCTGGCCGACGGGCGCATCTGGAACGGCCTGCGCGGGCTGCGCAAGGACAACACCGGCTACGATGTGAAGCAGCTCTTCATCGGCGCCGAGGGCACGCTCGGCATCATCACCGCCGCCGTGCTGCGCCTGCTGCCGAAGCCGAGCGACGTCGTCACCGCGCTGGCCGCCGTACCGGGTCCGGCGGCGGCGGTGGCGCTGTTGGGCCGCGCCCGCTCCGCCGTCGGCGAGCAGGTGACCTCGTTCGAGCTGATGCAGCGGATCTGTCTCGACATCGGCCTCGCGCACATCCCCGGCCTCGTCGATCCGCTGGCCGACCGCCACGACTGGTACGTCCTGATCGAGGTCGGCGGCCAAGGCGCGCCAGGCACGCTGCAGGGCCCGGTCGAGGATTTCCTGGCCGCCGCGGTCGAGGCCGGCGAGGTCGAGGACGCCACCGTCGCGGCGACGGAGGCCCAGGCGCAGGCGCTGTGGAAGATCCGCGAGAGCATCCCGGAGGCGCAGAACCACATCGGCGCCAGCATCAAGCACGACGTCTCGGTGCCGGTCTCGCAGATCGACGAGTTCATCCGCCGCGCCTCGGCGGCGCTGGAGGCGGCCTATCCCGGCGTGCGCATCGTCGCCTTCGGGCATCTGGGCGACGGCAACATCCACTTCAACCCCGCCGGCCCGCCCGGCGACGCGGCCTTCGCCGAGGCGCGCGAGCGGGTCAACCGCATCGTCCACGACATCGTCGCCGAGTTCTCGGGCTCGATCAGCGCCGAGCACGGCCTCGGCCGGCTGCGCCGCGAGGAGGCGCGCCGTTACAAGCCGGCGGTCGAGATCGAGCTGATGCAGCGCCTCAAGCAGGCGCTCGACCCGCAGAACTTGCTCAACCCCGGCAAGGTGGTGTGAGCCGCTGAATCTTCGGAGAGATGGCATGACCGAGGCCCGGGTGCCGCGCATCGCCCTGCTGGGCATCATGCTGGAGAGCAACGCCTTCGCCCCGGTGGCGACGGAAGCCGACTTCCGCGCCAACTACTACCGCGAGGGCCAGGCCATCGTCGACGAGGCCCGGGCCGAGGTCTCGGCCCTGCCGCGCGAGATGGCGGCCTTCGTGCAGGCGATGGACGCCACCGGGCCGTGGCAGCCGGTGCCGCTGGTCTTCGCCAACAACCCGCCCTGGGGTCCGGCCGACTGGGGCTTCATCGCCGGCTGCCTGGAGAAGATCGAGGCGATGCTGGCCGCGGCCGGTAACGTCGACGGCGTCTACATCGCCAACCACGGCGCCATGACCACGACCGAGACCCTGGACCCCGACGGCGAGATCGTCGCCCGCGTGCGCCAGGCGGTCGGGCCGAAAGCGGCGATCATCGTCACCCACGACCTGCACGCCAACCTGTCGGAGCGGCTGGTCGAGAGCTGCGAGGTGCTGATCGGCTACACCACCAACCCGCACGTCGACATGCTGGAGCGCGGCGAGGAGGCGGCCTTCACCATGCGCCGCCTGCTGGCCGGCCTGAAGCCGAAGTCGGCCTTCATCCGCCTGCCGCTGACCCCACCCTCGGTGACCCTGCTGACCGCCGAGGGACCCTACGCCGACTTGATCCAGTACGGCCAGCGGCGCATGCGCGAGAGCGGCGGCGCCATTCTCAACGTCACTATCCTCGGCGGTTTCGCCTTTTCTGACGCGCCGAAGAACGGCGTCGCCATCGTCGTCACCGCGCGCGAGGACGAGGGCCAGGCGCGCGCGCTGGCGCGCGAAATCGCCGAATACGGCTGGGCCATGCGCGCCCGCTTCAAGCGCGAGCTGATGCCGATCGCCGAGGCCACGGCGCTGGCCTTGAAGACCGCGGCCGAGCCGGGGGCGCCGGCGGTAATCTTCTCGGACGCCGGCGACAACCCCGGCGGCGGCGGCGAGGGCCGCACCACCTGGCTCTTGCAGGCGCTGGCCGAGGCCGGGGCCAGGGGCGTCTACTACGGCTCGTTCTTCGATCCCGAGCTGGCGGCGCGGGCGCACGCGGCCGGCGAAGGGGCCGAGTTCGAAGCCGTCTTCAACGAGGCCGGCGAAACCGAGTTCTCCAAGCGCTTCGCCGTGCCGGCGCGGGTCAGGACGCTCACCGACGGCAGGTTCGTCGGCCGCCTCGGCATCTACCAGGGCCGGCTGTTGCAGCTGGGGCCGTGCGCGGCGCTGGAGCTCGGCGGGCCGGGAGGCATCACCGCGATCGTCATCTCGGCCCGCCACCAAACCGCCGACCCGATGTTCTTCGAGAGCTTCGGCCTCGAGATCGCCGCCGCCCGCGTCGTCTGCGTCAAGTCGCGCGGTCATTTCCGCGCCGGCTTCCGGCCCTGGTTCGGCCCCGACCAAGTGTTCGAAGTGGACACCGCCGGGCTGACCTCGCCGGTGCTCTCGCGCTTCGACTGGCGCGGCCTGCCGCGCCCGGTCTACCCCTTGGACGAGGCCACGGAATGGCAGCCGCCCGACTGGTGAGATGGGTCCGGCCAACGGCCCAAGACCGAGTTGTGCGGTGCCGGAAAAGCTCCTATCGTCCGGGCAGGGTACAGGGGCGAACTGGGCCTTGCGCCGCGCTTTTCTGGACCGCCCGCACGCAACCACCCCAAGGCCGTCAGCCCTTGAAGGGAGAGGAGGCAACGCCATGAAATTCTGGAAGCCAATTATCGGCGCGGTACTCACCGCCGCCCTCGCCGCGCCGGCCCTGGCCGACGAGGAGACGCTGACCATCGGGCTCAACGCCGAGCCCTCGGCGATCGACCCGCACTACCACAACCTGAGCCCCAACAACGCGATGGCCGAGCACTACTTCGGCACGCTGGTGCGCCAGGACGAGAAGCAGCGGCTGATCCCCGGCCTCGCCGAATCCTGGAAGCCGATCGACGACACCACCTTCGAGTTCAAGCTGCGCAAGGGCGTCAAGTTCCACGACGGCAGCGAATTCAACGCCGACGACGTGATGTTCACCATGAAGCGCGCGCCCGAGGTGCCGAACTCGCCGTCGAGCTTCGCACTCTACGTCAAGGGCAAGGAATTCACCAAGGTCGACGACTACACCATCCACGTGAAGACCGAGCGGCCGCACCCGCTGATGGCGGCCGACCTGTCGAACATCTACATCATCTCCAGCGAGGTCGGCGAAGGCGTGACCACCGCCGACTTCAATTCCGGCAAGGCCGCCATCGGCACCGGCCCGTTCAAGTTCGTCGAGTGGGTGCCCGGCGACCGCCTGGTGATCGAGCGCAACGAGGACTACTGGGGCGAGAAGCCGGAGTGGAAGAAGGTGATCTTCAAGCCGATCACCTCGTCCCCCGCCCGGGTCGCGGCGCTGTTGGCCGGTGACGTCGACTTCATCGACAACGTGCCGCCGGTCGACATCCCGCAGCTGAAGAAGAACGCCGACGTGACCTTGAGCCAGGGCATCTCGAACCGCGTCATCTACCTGCACCTCGACCAATTCCGCGAGGATTCGCCGTTCGTCAAGGCCAAGGGCGGCGGCAAGATCAAGAACCCGCTTCTGGACGTGCGCGTGCGCAAGGCGCTGTCGATCGCGATCAACCGCGATGCCATCGTCGCGCGGGTGATGGAAGGCGTGGCGATCCCGGCCGGGCAGCTGCTGCCCGAGGGCTTCTTCGGCGTCAGCCCGAACCTGAAGCCGCCGGCCTACGATCCGGAGGGGGCCAAGAAGCTCTTGGCCGAGGCCGGCTATCCGAACGGCTTCGAGATCACCCTGCACGGCCCCAACGACCGCTACATCAACGATGCCAAGATCGCCGAAGCGGTGGCGCAGATGCTGACCCGGATCGGCGTCAAGACCACGGTCGAGACCATGACCAAGGCGGTCTACTTCTCGCGCGCCTCCTCCGGCGGCGCGGACAAGCAGCCCGAGTTCAGCTTCATCCTGGTCGGCTGGGGCTCGGGCACGGGCGAAGCCTCCTCGCCGCTGAAGTCGCTGCTGCACACCTATGACAAGGAGGGCGGCTTCGGCGCCTCGAACCGCGGCCGTCACTCCGATGCCATGGTCGACAAGCTGATCGAGGACGCGCTGGCCACGGTCGACGACGCCAAGCGCGAGAAGCTGTTGCAGCAGGCCACCGAGCGCGCCATCGGCGAGCTGCAGGGCATCATCCCGACCCACTACCAGGTCAACACCTGGGCCGGGCGCAAGGGCCTCAGCTACATCGCCCGCACCGACGAGGCGACGCTGGCGATGGGGGTGTTCAAGGAGTAGGGCGTTGACGGCGGGGCGGCCGGGCATCGCCCCCCGCCGCCCGTCGTTCTGAAAGAGGCCGACCGAGCGACGCCATGACCGTCTTCATCATCCGCCGCCTGTTGCAGAGCGCGGTCGTCGTCCTGGTCATGTCGCTTCTGGTCTTCACCGGGGTCAACATCGTCGGTGATCCGGTCGACATGCTGATCAACCCGGAGGCCGAGCCGGCCGAGATCGAGCAGATCAAAAAGAACCTGGGGCTCGACCGGCCGCTGCACGAGCAGTACGGCTACTTCCTCGCCAATGCCGCTCAGGGCGACCTCGGCAAGTCCTTCAAGTTCGGCGAGCCGGCCCTGAAGCTGATCCTGCAGCGCATGCCGGCGACCCTCGAGCTCGCCGTCGCCGCGCTGCTGCTGGCGATCGTCTTCGGCATCCCGCTCGGCGTCTACGCGGGCCTGAGGCCGGAATCGCCGGTCTCGAAGACCATCATGGCCGGCTCGATCCTGGGCTTCAGCCTGCCGACCTTCTGGGTCGGCATCATGATGATCATGATCGTGGCGGTGATGCTGGGTTGGCTGCCTTCGACCGGGCGCGGCGACACGGTGCCGCTGTTCGGCATCGAGTTGAGCTTCCTGACCCTTGACGGCCTGCGCCACCTGATCCTTCCGGCGATCAACCTGGCGCTGTTCAAGCTGTCGCTGGTGATCCGCCTGTCGCGCGCCGGCACCCGCGAGGCGATCCACCAGGACTACGTCAAGTTCGCCCGCGCCAAGGGCCTGAAAGAGGGGCGCGTGGTGCTGGTGCACGTGCTGAAGAACATCCTGATCCCGGTGGTCACCGTGCTCGGCCTCGAGTTCGGCGGCCTGATCGCCTTCTCGGTGGTGACCGAAACGGTGTTCGCCTGGCCCGGCATGGGCAAGCTGATCATCGATTCGATCCGCGAGCTCGACCGGCCGGTGGTGGTCGCCTACCTGATGATCGTGGTGCTGATGTTCGTCGTCATCAACCTGGTGGTCGACATCATCTATTCGCTGCTCGATCCGCGCGTGCGCCTGCAGGACGTCAAGTCATGACCACGACCGTCAACGAGAGGCCGGTGGCGGCGGCGCCGATCGGGGCCAAAGTCGAGACGCCGTTCCGGCGCTTCGTCTCCGACTTCATCGAGAGCAAGCTTGCCACCGGCGCCTTCCTGGTCTTTCTGGTGATCGCGTTCATCGCCCTGTTCGCGCCCTGGCTCGCGCCCTCCGATCCCTACGACCTGGCCATCGTCACGGTGCTGGATTCGCACATGCCGCCGCTCTCGGAAAGCTTCGATGGCCGCATCTTCTGGCTCGGCACCGATGGCGCCGGCCGCGATCTGCTGAGCGCGATCATGTACGGGCTGCGCACCAGCCTCGGCGTCGGCGTGATGAGCGGGCTGATCGCCATGGCGATCGGCAGCGTCGTCGGCCTCTCCGCCGCCTACTTCGGCGGCCGCGTCGACACCCTGATCATGCGCATCGTCGACATCCAGCTGAGCTTCCCGGCGATCCTGGTGGCGCTGGTGCTGCTGGCCATCCTCGGCAAGGGCGTGGACAAGATCCTGATCGCCCTGGTGACGGTGCAGTGGGCCTATTACGCGCGCACGATCCGGGCCAGCGCCCTGGTCGAGCGCAACAAGGAATACGTCGAGGCGGCTACCTGTCTCGCCCTCGGCCACCGCCGCATCCTGTTCCGCCACATGCTGCCGAACTGCCTGCCGCCGCTGATCGTCGTCGTCACCGTGCAGACCGCGCACGCAATCAGCCTGGAAGCGACCTTGAGCTTCCTCGGCATCGGCCTGCCGATCACCGAGCCCTCGCTCGGCCTGCTGATCGCCAACGGCTTCGAGTACATGCTGAGCCTGAAATACTGGATCAGCGTCTATCCCGGAGTCGCCCTGCTGATCACCATCGTCGCGATCAATCTGGTCGGCGATCAGCTGCGCGACGTGCTCAATCCCCGCCTGCAGCGCTAAGCCGCGGACGCGATGGCTGCGGCCGAGAAGACCCTGGTCGTCCGCGACCTGAAGACGCATTTCTTCACCAAGGCCGGCGTCGTCAAGGCGGTCGACGACGTCAGCTTCGAGGTCGGCCGCGGCGAGATCATGGGCCTGGTCGGCGAATCCGGCTCGGGCAAGACGGTCACCGGGTTCTCGATCCTGGACCTGGTGGATCCGCCGGGCCGCGTCGTCGAGGGCCGGATCCTGTTCAACGGCGTCGATCTGGTGGGGCTGGATGAGGAGGCGATGCGCCGGCTGCGCGGCAACCGCATCGCCATGATCTTCCAGGACCCGATGATGACCTTGAACCCGGTGCTCAGGGTCGACACGCAGATGATCGAGGCGGTGCTGGCGCACGACGACGTCGACAAGCGGACGGCGCGCGAGCGCGCCCGCGACGCGCTCGGCCGCGTCGGCATCCCCTCGCCGGACGAGCGTCTGCGCTCCTATCCGCACCAGTTCTCAGGCGGCATGCGCCAGCGCGTCGCCATCGCCATCGCGCTCTTGAACAAGCCGGACCTGATCATCGCCGACGAGCCGACGACCGCGCTCGACGTCACCATCCAGGGGCAGATCCTCTACGAGGCGCAGAAGCTCTGCCGCGAGACCGGCACGGCGATGATCTGGATCACCCACGACCTCGCCGTGGTCGCCGGGCTGGCCGAGACGATCTGCGTCATGTACGCCGGCCGCATCGTCGAGAAAGGCCGGATCGACGATGTGCTGGACCGGCCGGCGCATCCCTACACGCGCGGCCTGATCGGCTCGGTGCCGAGCCACAACCGGCGCGGCGATCCGCTCTACCAGATCCCCGGCATGACGCCCTCGCTGCTGGCGCTGCCGCCCGGCTGCGCCTTTCGCGAACGCTGTCCGCGGGCGGACCAGGCCTGCCGGGCCGAGCCCGAGGTCAGCACGCCGCGGCCGGGACGCGAGATCCGCTGCTTCCACCCGCACCTGGAGACGGCGGCATGAGCCTCGCGGAACCGCCGATGATCGAGACCCGCGAGGTCAGCAAGCGCTTCGTCAAGTCGCTCGACCTGGCGGCCCGGATCGCGCGCCGGCTCGGCGCCGATGTGCGCGAGGAGGTGGTCCACGCGGTCGACCAGGTCTCGATCCGGGTCGAGCGGGGCGAGGTCGTCGGCCTGGTCGGCGAATCGGGCTGCGGCAAGTCGACGATCGGCCGCATGATCGCCGGCATCCTGAGGCCGAGCGCGGGCAGCATCCTCTTCAAGGGCGAGGAGCTGTCCGAAATGTCGCCGAAGACGGCGAAGGACGCGGCCTTGGCGGTGCAGATGATCTTCCAGGACCCGTTCGCCTCGCTGAACCCGCGCATGCGCGTCGCCGACATCGTCGGCGAGGCGCCGCTGGTGCACGGCCTGGTCGCGCGGGCCGAGCTGTCCGACTATCTCGACCAGGTGATGCGCCGCGTCGGCCTCGACCCGGCCTTCAAGCGGCGCTATCCGCACCAGTTCTCAGGCGGCCAGCGCCAGCGCGTCGGCATCGCCCGGGCGCTGGCGGTGCAGCCCGAGTTCCTGGTCTGCGACGAGGCGGTCGCCGCGCTCGACGTCTCGATCCAGGCGCAGGTGCTGAACCTGTTCATGGACCTGCGTCGCGACCTCGACCTGACCTACCTCTTCATCAGCCACGATTTGAGCGTGGTCGAGCACATCTCCGATCGCGTCGTCATCATGTACCTGGGCCGGGTCGTCGAGAGCGCGGCCACGCCCGAGCTCTTCGCCCGGCCGAACCATCCCTATACGCACGCGCTCTTGGGCGAGGTGCCGCGCCTGGATCTGCGCCGGCGCAGCTATGCCCCGGTCAAGGGCGAGATCCCCTCGCCGCTGGAGCCGCCGCCGGGCTGCCACTTCCACCCGCGCTGCCCGCACGCCATGGCCCGCTGCCGCGAGGAGATGCCGGCCTTGCGCGAGATCGCGCCGGGCCGCTGGTCCGCCTGCCACCTGAACGACGGCTGAGCCACCTCAGAAGAGTTGGCCCTGGGCCGTCGGCTCGGTTGGGACGGGCGTCGTCGCGTCGTCGACGGGCGCCGCACACTCGGGGTCGTCGTGCTTGGGGCTGTTGACGCGGCGCGACACCGCGAACACCTGCAGATCTTCGCCGGCGTAGGGGCGCAGCAGCTCAAGCCCGCCGGGATCCTCGTGGTCGAGCCAGCGTGCGTGCGCGTCCGCCGCCAGGATCACCGGCATGCGGTGATGGATCGGCCGGAGCTGCGGGTTCGCCTCGGTGGTGATGATGGTGAAGGATTCGAGCTCCGCCCCGTCCGGGCCCTGCCAATGCTCCCACAGCCCGGCGAAGGCGAACGGCCGGCCGTCGGACAGGGTGATGCGGTAGGGCTGCTTGCCGCCGGGGGCGACCTGCCACTCGTAGAAGCCGTCCGCCGGCACCAGGCAGCGCCGGCGCCCGAAGGCGGCGCGGAACGACGGCTTCTCGGCCACGGTTTCGGCCCGGGCGTTGATCAGGCGGGAGCCGATGGCGGCCTCCTTGGCCCAGGACGGCACCAGCCCCCAGATCAGAAGATCGAGGGCCCGCCCGCTCGGCGCGGCCGGGTCGAGCCGGACCACGGCGGCGCCTTGCGTCGGCGCGATATTGAAACGGGGCGCCAGATTGCCACCACCAGTGACGTCAAAAAGCCGCCGCACGGCCTCCAGGGGCGAAGTCAGGCTGTAGCGTCCGCACATCCGATAAAACTAGCACAGCGCCAGGAAAACCGCAGGCGATCGGCCTGTTGCGGCCGGGCGACAGCCCTTGTCATCCCTACCCGTTTGGGTGATGCGCGCCGCCGCCGAAGTGCCAAAATTGGTAGGGAATATGGCGAGGTGGATAAATTGCGCGCATTGCGGCATTGGCGATGGTTGCGCTCTGACGAGAGCGGCGAGGGCGCGCTTGAATACGTCCTGATCGCCGCTGCCCTCGCCATTGCCGGTCTGGCCACGGTCTTCGCCCTCGCCGGCGGTCTGGGCCAGGCCGAGAGCCGCACGGCAGAATCGGGCTCCCCGAGCAGCGTCCAGGTTAGTCACAGCGCAGAGCCCTGAAATTCCGCGCCCTGTCGTTGTCGGCGCGAATTCGCTGCCGCAAACCTTGCGGCCCGGCACATCCTCACGCAAAATAGAATGGCGGTTAGAATTTGGGCTGCGCCGTCCGAAGCGACCAGGGAGAGCGCGATGCAGGTGAAGCCGATCTCGGCCGACTCGCACATCACCGAGCCGCCGAACTGTTACATCGACCACATCGACCCGAAGTACCGCGAGATCGCGCCCCACGTCGAGCATCACGAGAAGCACGGCGACATCTATGTCATCCACGATTTCAAGATGACGATCCCGATGGCGCTAATCGCCGCCGCCGGCAAGCCGGCGGAGGAACTGAGCGCGAGCGGCGCCAAGTGGGAGTCGCTGCACCGCGGCGGCTGGGACCCGGCTTACCGCATCGCCGATCAGGAACGCGACGGCATCGCCGCCGAGCTCCTCTACCCCTCGGTTGGCATGGCGCTCTGCAACCATACCGATTTCGGCTACAAGAAGGCCTGTTTCGACGCCTACAACCGCTGGCTCCAGGGCTACTGCGAGGGCGCCCCGGGCCGGCTCTTCGGCCTCGGCCAGACCGCCGTCCGCTCGGTCGACGAGGCGATCGAGGACTTCCGCAAGATCAAGGAGATGGGTTTCGTCGGCGTGATGATGCCGGGACAGCCGCAGGAGTCCGACTACGACGACCCGATCTACGACCCGCTGTGGCAGGCGGCGGTTGACCTCGGCCTGCCGATCTCGTTCCACATCCTGACCAGCAAGGGCGACCAGCTGAAGAAGTCGCGAGGGCCGAAGATCAACACCTTCCTGGCCGTGATCCGCGGCTGCCAGGACATCATCGGCATGTTTATCTTCGGCGGCGTCTTCGAGCGCCACCCGAAGTTGAAGCTGGTCTGCGTCGAGGCCGATGCCGGCTGGGCGCCGCATTTCATGTACCGCATGGACCACGCCTACAAGCGCCACCGCCACTGGATGAAGGGACAGGAACTGAGCCGCCTGCCCAGCGAGCACTTCCGCGAGAACGTCTACATGACCTTCCAGGACGACTGGTCGGCCTTCCGCGCCAAGGACCAGGTCAACGTGCGCCGGCTGATGTGGGCGAACGACTTCCCGCACTCAGATTCCACCTGGCCCTGGAGCCAGGAGATGCTGGCCGAGCACGCGGCCGAACTCAGCGACGAGGAGCGGCGCCTGATCCTGCGCGACAACGTCAAGGAGCTCTATGGCCTCGAGGTGGCTTGAACCGTCGCGACGGTGAATGAGTGGGAAATCCGCCACGGTACTTCGCCGCGGTCATTCCCGCGCAAGCGGGAATCCACGCATGACCATAGGCATGGATTCCGGATCGGCGCCGATGCGCCGTCCGGAATGACGGTTACCGTGCAGCGGATATCCTCGGCCATGTCGAAACAGGGGAACAGGCAACCATGTACGACCTGAAGATCGCCGGCGGCAGCATCGTCGACGGCAGCGGCGCGCCGGCACGCCGGGGCGACGTCGGCATCCGCGACGGCCGCATCGCCGCCCTGGGCGACGCGCCCGAGCCGGCGCGCCAGGTGATCGAGGCCGAAAACCGCGTCGTCGCCCCCGGCTTCGTCGACATCCACACCCATTACGACGCCCAGATCATCTGGGACCGCATGCTCTCGATCTCGCCCTGGCACGGCGTCACCACCGTCGTCATCGGCAACTGCGGCTTCGGCGTCGCCCCGACCCGGCCGCAGCACCGCGAGCTGATCATGCGCACCTTGGAGAAGGTCGAGGGCATGAGCATCGCGGCCCTGCACGCCGGGCTCGGCGAGGACTGGCCGTTCGAGAGCTTCCCCGAATACCTCGATGCCATCGAGGCCCGCGGCATGGCCATCAATGTCGGCGTGCTGCTCGGCCACACGCCGCTGCGCACCTACGTCATGGGCGACGAGGCGACCGAGCGCGTGGCGAACGACGACGAGATCGCGGCGATGCGGCGCCTGGTCGCGGAGGCGATCGCCGCCGGCGCCCTCGGCTTCGCCACCTCGAAGGCCGGGACCCATGTTGGCTACCAGGGCCGGCCGGTGCCGAGCCGGGCCGCCGCCTTCGAGGAGATCGTGGCGCTGGCCTCGGCCCTCGGCGAGGCCGGTCGGGGCGTCGTCCAGGCCACCGCCGGACGCGACCTCAGCTTCGAGCAGTTCGCCGAGATCAACGCCCGCACCGGCCGGCCGGTCAGCTGGACGGCACTGCTGGCCGGGCTGGCATTGGCCGGCGGCGACCACCGCGCGCAACTGGGGCAGAGCGACGAGCTGATCGCGAAAGGCTACGCCGTCTACCCGCAGGTGACGCCGAGGCCGCTCAACTTCGAATACCAGTTCAAGGAGCCCTTTCCCTTCGAGCCGATGTCGACCTTCAAGGAGGTCGCGGCGGCCGACTTCGACGGCAAGCGGCGGATTTACGCCGACCCCGCGTTCCAGCAGGGCTTCGCCGTGAAGATGCGCGAGGGCGTGCGGCCGTCCTTCCGCGAGGCCTTCGCCAAGACCGTGATCTCGGGCTACCCGCCGGAACCGGCGCTGGAGGAGCGGCTGTTGTTCGAAGTCGCCGCCGAGCGCGGCCTCGAGCCGGCGGCCCTGGCCCTGCAGTTGGCGCTGGAAACCGGGCTCGAGGCCCGCTTCCGCATGCCGGTCGCCAACCACGACGAGGACCAGGTCGAGGAGCTGCTGCTGAGCCCGAACACGGTGATCGGCCTGTCGGACGCCGGCGCGCACGCGAGCCAGCTCTGCGATGCCTGCCTGCCGAGCTTCATGCTGCGCCGCTGGGTGCGCGAGAAGGGCGTCTTGTCAGTCGAGCGGGCGGTGCGCATGCTGACCGCGCGTCCCGCCGAAGTCTTCGGCATCGAGGATCGCGGGCTGCTGGCGGAGGGCCGGCCCGCCGACGTCGTCGTCTTCGACCCCGAGACCGTGGGCGACGGGCCCCTGCAGCGCGTCCGCGATCTGCCCGGCGGCGAGGACCGGCTGATCTCGGAAGCCTCAGGCATCGACGCCGTCGTCGTCAACGGCGTGCTGCTGCGCCAGGCCAACCGCGACCAGCTCGACTCGGATGGGCCGCTCCCCGGCCGGCTGCTCAGGGGCGGGAAAGCGGCGTAGCCGTCAGCGCGCGGCGATGACGACGATCTCCACCTGATCGTCGCCGGCGAGCGCGACGCCGATGCAGGCGCGCTGCGGCCAGGCCGACGGATCCGGCCCGATCCACGGGTTCCAGACCTCGTCGAACCCGGCCTTGCGGCGGATCTCACGCAGGTAGACGGTCGCCTGCACGATCCGGCTCTTGTCGCTGCCAAGCTCGGCCAGATTCCGGTCGATCGTCGCCAGGCTGGCCGCCGCCTGCGCCTTCAGGTCATCGCCGGCATCGCCCGCGGTGGCGACGGTGAAGACCAGATCACCGAAGGCGACGGCCCGGTTGCGCCCGACCGCGCTGCCGGTGAGGCGGATGATCTCCATGCTCGGTCCTCCGGCTCTTGACGCCGGCCGGGTCGCCGGGGCGTCCTTGCGCATGGTCCCGCCTGAACAGCGGGCTGACAAGGGGGGAAGAGCCGTGGCCAGGCTGGTCCGTCTGATCGACCGCTTGACCGGTCTCGTCGGCCAGGGCGGCGCTTGGCTGGTGGTGCCGCTGTTCGGGGTCATGACCTGGGAGGTGGTGGCCCGCTTTTGCTTCAACCTGCCGACTTTCTGGGCCTACGAGCTCGCCTACATGATGACGGGCGCGCATTTCGTGCTCGGCATCGCGCTGGTGCTGAGACGAGGTCAGCACATCCGAATCGACTTCCTGCACGCCGGCTTTCCGCCGCGTCTGAAGGCGGCGCTCGACGCCGTGGTCTACGTCTGCTTTCTGCTGCCGGTGGTCTCGTGGATGACCTGGCGGCTGGTCGAAGTCGCGCTGAGGGCCTATCTCGAGGGCGAGGTCTCGGGCGAATCGGCCTGGAACCCGGTGATCTGGCCGCTTCGGACCGTGCTCGCGGTCGGATTCGCGCTGTTCGGCCTGCAGATCTTCGCCGAAACCTGCAAGTGCGTTGGCGTGCTGCTATTTCCGCGCCGGGAGCCGGAGTCTTGACCAGCCCGGCGCTCTGGATGTTCCCGGTCCTGCTCGCGGCTATTTTCGCCGGCGTGCCGGTTGCCTTCGCGCTGATGTCGGTCGCTTTCGTCTTCGGCCTGGCGCATTTCGGCGCCGGCGCCTCGACCCTGTTCGTGCATAAGCTGCAGGACATCGCCTCCTCGCATATTCTGGCGGCGGCACCCTTGTTCATTTTCATGGGCGCGATGCTGGAGCGCTCCGGCATCGCCGAGCGTCTGTTCGAGGCGATCCATCTCTGGACCCGGCGCCTGCCCGGTGGCCTCGCCCTCGGCACCATCGTCATGTGCGTCGTTTTCGCGGCCTCCTCCGGCGTGGTCGGCGCCACCGAATCGGTGGTCGGCATGCTAGCGGTGCCGGTGATGCTGCGGCACGGCTACGACAAGGGCCTGATCTCGGGCACGATCTGCGCCGGCGGCTCGCTCGGTTCGATCATCCCGCCCTCGGTGCTGGTGGTGATCCTGGCCACCATCGCCGATCTCGGCATCGGCGAGTTGTTCGCCGCCATGCTGTTTTCGGGACTGATCCTGGCAGGGCTCTACCTGCTCTACATTCTCGGCCGAGCCGCCCTGCAGCCAGCCGTGGCGCCGCCGATGCCGGCGGCCGAGTTCGGCGGCGCGCTCCGCCACAGGCTTTGGTTCACGCTGACCGCGTTCGTCCCGCCGCTGGCGCTGATCACGGCCGTGCTCGGCAGCATCTTCCTGGCGGTCGCCGTGCCGACCGAGGCCGCGGCCCTGGGGGCGGTCGGCAGCCTGGTGCTGACCGTGCTCTACCGCCGGTTCAGCTTCGCCGTGCTCCGCGAAACTCTGATAAGGACGATCTCAATCACCTCCATGATCCTGACCATCGTCGTCGGCGGCACCATGTTCGCTGGCGTCTTCGCCGGCGCTGGCGGCCTCAAGGCGGTGGAGCTGCTGATCGCCGAGGCCGAGCTCGGCCCCTGGGGCACGCTCACCCTGATCCTGCTGCTGACCTTCCTCGCCGGCTTCGTCATGGACCTGATCTCGATCATGCTGGTGTTGCTGCCGATCGCACTGCCGCTCGTCACCGGCTTTGGCTTCGATCCGGTCTGGTTCTGCATCGGGCTGCTGATCATGATGCAGACCAGCCTGCTGACCCCGCCGATGGCCGGCGCGATCTTTTACTTCCGCGCCATCGCGCCGCCGGAGATCACGCTCCGCCACATGTACAAGGGCGTGGTGCCGTTCATCATGCTGCACTTCGTCGTGCTGGCGCTGGTGTTAGCCTTCCCCGGTCTGGCACTCTGGCTTCCGGCCGAACTCCTGGGCTTCGACTAGACGCTCAATCCGCCTCCCGCGCCAGCGTGTAGCGGAAGTCGCAGTGGCTGGCGCCCTGCATCATGGTCTGCGTGCGCTCGAGCCTGATCTCCGGGTTGTAGCCGGTGCAGAAGCTGCCGTCGCGCCCGCAGGACAAGAGATCGCCGATCTCGGCGACGCCCATCTCGCGGTACATCTCGGCATAGCGGCAGCGGGTGACGTTGAAGTCGAAGCGTTGAGGCGTGCTCTCCAGCACCTCGATCTCCAGCGCCTCGCCCTTCTGCCAGTGCGGCAACAGGCGGGCGAAGCCGGCCAGATCGTTGCCGCCCGGCGCCTCGCGCTGGGCATAGCCGCGGCCGTGCTCGATGGCGTTGTTGCGGATGGCGGCGTCCAGGATCTCGCGCGCCCGTTCGCGGCCGAGCGCACGGACCATCTCGGCGTAGATCGGCTTGACGATGTCGGCCTCGATGCGGCGCAGCTCGATGATCGGCAGATCGTCCATGGCTCCCCTTCCCCGGCGCCCGCCTGCGCAGCCGGAGTTTCCGCTGTATGCTGCCGCCATCACAGCACGGCAGCGCAAGGGGAGGAAGGCCGATGCAACGGGTGCTGATCACCGGGGCCGCCGGCGACATCGGCAGCCGTCTGAGGAAATCGCTGAAGGGCGTCCATCCGATGCTGCGGCTCTCCGACATCGCCGACCTGGGCGAAGCCCAGGCGGGCGAGGAGGTGATGCCGGCGGACATCACCGACCTCGCGGCGATGGAGCGGGTCTGCGAGGGCGTCGACGGCGTCGTCCACCTGGGCGGCATGGCGGTGGAGAACGACTGGCAGGCGATCCTCAACGCCAACCTGATCGGCTGCTACAACCTGTTCGAGGCGGCCCGCCGCCAAAACGTCTCCCGCGTCATCTTCGCCACCTCCAACCATGCCGTCGGCTTCTACCGGCGCGATCAGGTGATCGACCACCGGGTGCCGGTGAAGCCGGACAGCCGCTACGGCGTCTCCAAGGCCTTCGGCGAGGCGCTGGGCAGCCTCTACGCCGACAAGTACGGCCTCAAGGTCTTCTGCATCCGCATCGGCAACGTCGCCGATCAGCCCGCCGACAAGCGGCGCCTGAGCATCTGGGTGAGCCCGCGCGACCTCACCCAGCTGGTGCGCATCGGCCTGGAGCACCCCGAGATCCGCTACGAGATCGTCTACGGCGTCTCCGACAACGCCCGCTCCTGGTACGACAACGCCAACGCGCACCGCCTCGGCTACCGGCCCCAGGACAAGGCCGAGGACTACGCCGACGAGGTGCTGGCGCGCGAGCCCGCGCATCCGCCCGGCGACCTCACCGAGGTCTACCAAGGCGGCACCTTCGTCGCCGCCGAGAAGGGTGGCGATCCGAACAAACCGACGCCGGCGTGAGCCGCAGAGAGGAAGACAGATGGCAGACGACAAGGTGGCGATCGTCACCGCCGCGGGCAGCGGCATGGGCGCGGGCGTGGCCGAGGAGCTGGCTCAAAGCGGCTACAAGGTCGCGATCCTGTCCTCCTCGGGCAAGGGCGAGGCGCTGGCCGAGCGGCTGGGCGGCCTCGGGCTCACCGGCTCGAACCTGGTGCCGGCCGACCTCGAGCGCCTGGTCGCGCTGACCTTGGAGCGCTGGGGCCGCATCGACGCGCTGGTGAACTCGGCCGGGCACGCGCCGAAGGGGCCGCTCTTGGAGCTCACCGACGACGACTGGCACGCCGGGCTCGACATCCTGCTCTTGAACATCGTCCGCATGTGCCGCCTGGTGACGCCAGCCATGGTTGCCCAGGGCAAGGGCGCGATCGTCAACATCACCACCTATGCGACCTTCGAGCCCGAGCACATCTTCCCGCTCTCCGGCGCCTTTCGCGCGGGCGCCGCGGTGTTCTGCAAGCTCTACGCCGACCAGCACGCCAAGGACGGCATCCGCATCAACAACGTACTGCCCGGCTTCATCGACAGCCTGCCGGAAAAGCCCGAGTTCATCCCGCGCATCCCGTTGGGGCGCTACGGCACGGTCAAGGAGATCGCCCGCACCGTCGCCTTCCTCTGCTCCGACGATGCCGGCTATATCACCGGGCAGAACCTGCGGGTCGACGGCGGCATCACCCGCTCGGTCTGAGCCCCGGGAATTCGAAACGACTTACGGAGAAAACGATCATGAGCCTGCCGCTCGACAAAGGCATGAAATTCGGCCTGCAGACCATCCACCGCCGCTCCGAGCCGGCCGAGGGGCCGTGGCTGCCCGACCCGGCGGAGGCCCGCCGCCTGGTCGAGATGGCGGAGCGGCTGGGCTACGATTCCATGTGGGTCGGCGACCATGTCGCCTTTACCATCCCGATCCTCGATCCGCTGTTGCAGCTGGCGCACGCCGCCGCCTACGCCACCAAGCTCAGCTTCGGCACCGGCGTCTACCTGGCGCCGCTGCGCCATCCGACGCCGACCGCAAAGATGATCGCGACGCTCGACCACCTGGCCGGCGGACGCTTCATCTTCGGCGTCGGCGTCGGCGGCGAGTTTCCCGGCGAGTACGCCGCCTGCGGCGTGCCGGTGACGGAGCGCGGCGCCCGGCTCGCCGAGATCATCCCGCTCCTGAAGAAGCTCTGGTCGGGCGAGAAGGTCGCGCACGACGGCAAATTCTATCCGCTTCCGGAGACCCTGATGCTGCCGGCGCCGCGCCAGCCGGGCGGGCCGCCGATCTGGTGCGGCGGGCGCCAGCCGGCGGCGCTGAAGCGGGCCGGCGAGCTCGCCGACGGCTATATCTCCTACGTCGTCACGCCGGAGATGTACGCCGAGGCGCTGAGCCAGATCGAGGCGGCGGCCGAGGCGGCGGGCCGCGAGCTCAAGCACTTCGGCACCGGGCACCTGCTGTTCGCGCGCATCGACGACGACCACGAGACGGCGCTGGAGGAAGCGACCAAGACGCTCTCGGTGCGCTACAACATGGACTTCCGCCGCGCCGCCCAGCGCTACGCCGCGCTCGGCCGCCCGGCCGACGTGGCGGCGATGATCGACCGCTTCCGCCAGGCCGGCCTGCGCCACGTCGTCGTCGACCTGGTCGGTCCCTACGAGGAGCGCGACCAGCAGATCGAGCGCTTCGCCAAGGAGGTCAAGCCGCTGTTGGCGGGCTAGGTGTGATCTCTCAATAGGTTGTCCACTCGGTCCTGGCCGGGGAAGCTGATGTTGCTAAAGCATCGATTCTCCGGGGGACCGAATGGACGTTCACAAGAATGCACGCCTGACTTGGCATAGTCGAGCCGAGCTGGTGCGCCGCGTTATTGAGCTCGGGCAGACCCCGAAGGCGGTGGCCACCGCCTTCGGGGTCTGCCCCAAGACCGTGAAGAAGTGGGTGGATCGCTTCCAGGCCGACGGGCCGGATGGCCTGCACGACCGCTCCTCGCGGCCGCACCGGCTGAACAGGCCGACGCCCGAGGCGGTGCGCCGGCAGGTCGTCGAGCTGCGCCGCCAGCGCTGCACCGGGGCCCAGATCGCCGTCGAGCTCGGCCTCTCGCCCGCCACCGTCAGCCGTATCCTCAAGAGCCTCGGCCTGAACCGGCTGAAGGACCTGGAACCGGCTCAACCGGTGCAGCGCTACGAGCGAGCCAAGCCGGGCGAGCTTTTGCACATCGACATCAAGAAGTTCGGCCGCTTCGAGCGCCCCGGCCATCGCGTCACCGGCGATCGCACTGGCCACAGCAACCGCCCCGGCAGCGGCTGGGAGTACGTCCACGTCTGCATCGACGACCACTCTCGCATCGCCTTCAGCCAGATCCTGCCCGACGAGAAGAAAGAAAGCGCCGTCGCCTTCCTCAAGGCCGCCGTGGCCTATTACCAAAGCCTCGCCATCAGCGTCGAACGGGTCATGACCGACAACGGCTCCTGCTACACATCCAAGGCCTTCGCCAAGGCCTGCCGGGCGCTCGGCCTCAAGCACAAGCGCACCAGGCCCTACACGCCGAAGACCAACGGCAAGGCCGAACGCTTCATCCAGACCGTCCTGCGCGAATGGGCCTACGCCTGTGCCTACCAGAGTTCCGAGCAGCGTGCCCGCCACCTGCCCGACTGGCTGCACCGCTACAACTGGCACAGGCCGCATGGTAGCTTGAACGCCAAACCGCCCATCAGCCGCCTCGCCATCACCGAGGACAACCTATTGAGGCTCCACAGCTAGGCGGCACTTCGAGCGACCGGCGCCCGACCACGAAGGCCAGCGCCGCGCCGGCCAGGACCACGAGCACCGAGGCGTAGGCGAGGATTCGGAGCGCCAGGGCGAAGCCGACGACCTCGGTGAAGCCGTGGCCCATGGCGACCAGCACGCCGGACCAGGTCCATTCGACGATGCCGAGGCTGCCCGGTGTCAGGGCGATGATCTGCGATGCCTGCACGATCGGAAAGGCGAGCGTGACGTCGGCGAGCGGTGCCGCGAGGCCGACCGAGTGGGCGATCAGCAGGGCGCGCGCGAACATGGCGAGATAGCGCAGCAGGGAAAGGCCATAGAGCGAGAACAGCACGCGCGCCTCGAGCACGCCTGAGTCGAGGCACTGGTCGAGCCAGCGCCCGAGCCGCCCGAACGGCAGGTGGCGCCGGACGGATCCCGAGCCCCCCGCCGCTCGCTGCGCGGCCGCGCCGGCGAGCCAGCCCAGGCCGGCCGCCACCGCCAGCAAGGAAACCGCGACCAGCCCAAGCCAGGCCCAGAGATCCCAGCCTAGGGCCAAAGCCGCGGCGGTGGCGAAACCGACGATCAGCAACACCAGGACATCGAAGCCCTGCTCGTAGATCGAGGTCGCGGCGCCGCGGGCGAAGGGCACGCGGTGGTGCAGGCGGGCGGCCAGGCCGCGCACCAGCAAGGTCGAGAGATGTACGGTCAGGAACTGCGCCAGCGCGCCGCCGAGGCAGCTGTAGAACATGAAGAAGCGCAGGCCGGCAGCGTCACTCTCGGCGGGCGCCACGCGGCGCATCACGGTCCGCCACTTCAGGGCGCTGCAGCCCATGTGAACCAAGCTCGCCAACACGATCGCCGCCAGGTAGGGCGCCGTCGGCCGGCTGAGCGCGGCCCAGAGCTCGCCCGCCGAGACCTCGGCGGCCCGCACCAGCGCCAGCAGCAGCACCGCCGCCAGCAGCAGCGCCAAGGCGCTGTAGACGAGCCGCCGCCTCACCGGGATGCCCGTCCCTGCCGCGCCGCGAAGCGGTCGGCGATGCGCATGGCATTGGCGGCGACGGTCAGGGTCGGGTTCTGCGCCGGCATGGCCGGGAAGCCGGCGGCATCGACGACCATGACGCGCGGCTGCCCGAACAGCCGCCCGTCGTGGTCGCATTGCAGCGGCCCTGGCCGGTCCCGCATCGGCAGGGTGCCGCCGATGTGGCCGGAAAAGCCGGGCGGCCCCGCCCGCATCAGGCCGCCGACCGGACGCAGGGCGGTCGCCCGCGCGGCCCGGCGCAACAGGGCCACAGCACGCTCGGCCGCATCCCGACCGGCCGGCACCGCCGGCGCATTGACGTTCAGCACGGGCCGGCCGTCTCGCCACCGGCGGATGTTGACCGTCATCACCCGGGAATCATCGCTGTGCAGGTACAGGAAGCCGATCACGTAACGGCTGAGCCAACGCCGCAGCTGGACCCCCGCGGCTTCCGGCAGTGCCGCCGCCAGCGGTGCCAGCGGACCCAAGAGCGGCCCGGTCACCTGGTAGAGCTGCAGGTGCGCAGGGCGCGGCGCGATCACGCCCGGCGCGATGGCGAGGACGGCCTCGTGCAACGCGAAACGGGGCGGGTCGACACGCCCGCGGGCGCCGGCGAGCCGCGCCCGGAAGGGCAGCACGAACATGTCGTTCTCGCGCACCGGGACCGCGGTGCCGCCGGCCTCGAGCGAGCCAGCGACAATGCCGAGCGAGGCGACCGCGCCCGCCGCCAGGAACAGCGCGTCGTAACTCTCGCCGCCGCCCTCGGCCTCGGCCTCGGTCTGCAGCACGAGGCCGGGGGCCTGCTCGATGAAGCGGCGGACCGTCCGCCCCGGCAGGTGGCGGAAGCGCCCATGACGCTTCAACCTCTCCAGAGCCGGCGCCGCGTGCCACATCGCCCCCGCCGGACAGCCGTGAAGACAGAGGCCGCAGCGCAGGCAGGCCCGCTCGGCCGCATCCGGCGGCGCCACTGCCAGGCGGGCCCGGCCGCCGATGAGGCCGTGTCCTGTCAACGCTGCCTGGTTGGCCCGCCAGTGCGCCAGCACGTCCTCCAGCGGCGAGCCCCCGTCCCTGGCCTCGCGGCCGCCGAGCGCGGCCATCTCGCCCAGCAGCGGATAGGCCTCGGCCAAGGCGTCGGCCTCGCCCCAGACGCCGAACAGCGCGGTCGCGCGAGCGAACCAAGGCGCCAGCTCGGCCGGCGTCACCGGCCAGTCGGCGTAGTCGTCGGCTCTGAGCGGATAGCACGCCGTGCCCCAGACGTTGGCGAGACCGCCGACGGCGAGCGAGCGCGGCAGCCAGGCGCCCTCGAGCGGCGGATCGTCGGCCGGCGAGGCGAAAGCGAAGGTCGAGCCCAGGACGCGCTTTTCCAGCGCCGCCGGCGCGATGCGCCGGCGCAGCAGCAGATCGAAAGCCTGGCGCAGCGCCTGACCCCTGCCGCACTCGCCGCCGCCGCGGATGAGAAACCGCCGGTCCTCCGCGCTCGGCGCCTGCCCGGCCCGCAGCCGCGCCAAAAGCCGCTGCGCGAAGTCCCGACTTTCAGCCTCGGCCTCCCGGCCGCCGTCCAGCATGTCGACGTCGAAGCCGCGCTCCAGCAACACGTGCGCGGCGGCGATGCCCGAGGGGCCTGAGCCCGCCACCGCCACCCGCATGCGCTCAGGCCCGTCCGTAGAAGGCTCGGATCGCCTGCACGTTCTTCTCGACTTCGCTCAGGCTGTAGCGGGGATAGGTGGCGAGCAGAACGCACTGCGCCGCCGTCGCCGCCGCATTCGGGCACTCGCGGGCATAGTCGTGAAAGCACGCGAGTTCGGCGCAATTCCGCAGATGCTGCACCGCGACGTCGCGGCCGTTGCGTATCATGTGCCGCAGCAATGCCTCACGCTCGGCGGCCTGGACCGGATAGTAGGTGTAGATATGGCTCCCGTCCTCGCGCCACGGCGGCAGGATCAGCTCCGGGAGATCGGCGAGGCCATGGTGGTAGACGTGGGCGGCGCGCCGCCGCGCCTGGTTGAAGGCCTCGACCTGCGCCAGCTGGCTCAGGACCAGGCGCGCCTGCATCGGCGTCATGCGGCAGAGATAGGCCTCGGGGATCGAGGTTTTGAGCTTCGGATCGAGCTCGATCATCACCTGCCGATTGAGGAGCTCGATATTGTTCAGATAAGCGTGCCGGAAGATCCAGAAGGTAACCGCCTTGAACAGCGGCGGGTAGGTCGCAATGTCCGAAGCAATGCCCTTCGCTGTTTTCAAGAGGAACCGGCTCATCGGCTGGCGCGGCAGTTCGGCCATCCAGGCCCGCACCCGAGCGTCGATTTCGGCATGCGGCGTCACCAGCATGCCGCCGTAAAAGCTGTTGACGTTCTTATACATGCCGAAACTGTAAATACCGGCGTCACCAAAGGTGCCGGTCGGCCGCTGGTCCAGCACCGTGCCGAACGCCTGCGCCGCGTCTTCCAGCAGCTTCAGGCTATGCCGGTCGCAAATCTCGCGAAGGCGCGCCATGTCGCAGGCGAGGCCGTGCAGATGTGTCGCCATCACGGCGTCGGTCTCGCCGTCGACCAGGCGCTCGACCTCGGCCGGGTCGATGTTGCAGGTGACACGATCGATGTCGGCGAAGACCGGGACCGCGCCGGCGCAGATCACCATGTTGATGACGTCGCTCAAGGTGTAGCTGGGGACAATGATCTTGCGACCCGGACGGACCAGGGCCTTGACGGCGAAATAAACGCCGACCCGGTTCTGCGGCATGCAGTGGGCGTACGTGATGCCCTGGCGCTTGGCGATCTCGGATTCGAGGCGTCGGCAATCGGCATCGTCGCCGGACCAGCCGGCCAGCGCGTAGCCGACGATGCCCCGATAGTCGCGCGGGCGCGTATAGAGGCGATAGCGCGGCTCGGAAGCTCGAATCATGGCATTGCTTCGATGCGGCCGGCCCTGACTCCGGCACCGTGCAAGATATAGGCGAATCGGTTGCAGATTACCTGATTAAAGTTGGTCCCGCGCGCCCGCGATGTCCTGGTAGGCGGCCTCCAGGGCGGCCCAAGTGGCCGCGTCGACCCTGACCCGATCGGCTTGAGGAAAGGCTTCCGGCAGCGCCGGCGCGTCATCACGCGTGGCCAACGATAGCTGTCCGCCAATGCGTGCCAGCGCCTGGCGCGGCCGGGCGCAGAATTCGCCATAGTCAAGAACCGTGACCCGATCGCCCGCGGCTCGCAGGCCGACAGAAACTTCTTGGGCGATCGTCAGCACCTGCCAGACTGCCCGATATTCCTCGCTCGCTTGCGCCAGCCCCGCATAGCCCTCGGGCTCGACCCCGCGCCACTGCTCGGCCGGGTGGCGCGACTCGCGCCGGTTCAGCAGGATCGACTGGGCGACGAACAGAGGCTCGCGCCTGAGATGGACGAAGCGGCAGGACGGGAATATTGCCTGCACCTCGGCCAGCTTGCTGAACAGGGAGAGACTCTTGATCAGGACCGGGGCCCCGGCGATCGCGGAAATCGCTGCGATCGTCCGCCGGATCTGCTCGCGTTCGGCCGTACCGGCGTCGCCGGCAAACCAGGCATCCATCACCTTGCCGGTCTCGCTCGGTCCGGCGAGACCGGGGACGAACCCCAGATCGCCCCGGTGCAGCCGGCCCGAATAGCCGAAGACGAGACTCGGGAACCATCGGCCGAGCTTCACCATGTGCCTAGGCACCAGAGCCATCAGGTTCGAGATGTAGGCCAGGCGGAACTGCTGCAGCATCACCTGGTAGAGCAGGGTCGAGCCGCTTCGCGGCGTGCCGACGATGAAGATCGGAGCGTCGTCACCGTCGACCCGTGTCGCGTCATAGCGGGCGATCGCCGGATCGAAAGCGTTGAACCGCGCCTGGATCGCGAGGGCACAGCGGCGAAACAATCTGCTCATTGCGGGTGCACGGCCGCTACCGGCCAGGTTGAGCCCGCGCCGCCCGTCCCAGGCCCGATACGTCGCCCCGGCACGGCGCGACCAAATCTGTCAGCGATTCGGCCCGGACAGGCCTTCCTTGAGACGATCATGAGGGTTCGTTTCACGCTCGGCACGCAACGACTGCCTTGGCCCCGGAATTCGCAGGTAGTGCATCCGGTAGAGCATGCGCCGCTCGGCACTGATCCGCTCCAGGATGATGCCGCAAGTGAGGAACACGAAACTCAGTACAAACAAGCCCGTGATGAGGATCGCTGTCGGGATGCGCGGCACCTGCCCGGACTGGAGATATGTCTCGATGATGGGGAGCGACAGCACGAACGCGAGCCCCATGGTGAGCAACGCCACCAACGAGAAAAACTGCAGGGGCTTCACGTCGCGCAACAGGCGCAGAAACATCAACGAGATGCGCAAGCCGTCCCGATAGGTGGCGAGTTTGCTCTCCGAGCCTTCCGGACGGACAAAGTAGTCGACATCGACCTCGGCGATCGGCGCGCGGGTTTCGAGCGCATGGATGGTCAGTTCCGTCTCGATTTCAAAGCCGACAGACTCGCTGGGAAAGGTCTTGACGAAGCGGCGCGACATCGCCCGGTACCCCGACAGCAGATCCTTGACCGGCGAATCAAAGAAAAACCTGGCAATCCAGGAGAACATCCGGTTGCCGAACTCATGCCCGGGCCGGAACACCTCGACGCCGATGGCATTAAGGCGATTGCCGATCACCATGTCGAGATCGCCTTCGAGCAGGCGCTCAACCAGCCGTGGCGCGGCCGCCGCCTCATAGGTGGCATCGCCGTCGACCATCAGATAGATGTCGGCCTCGACGTCCGCGAACAGCCGGCGCATCGCCATCCCTTTGCCGGGCCGCGGCTCGAACAAAACCGCGGCACCCGCCGCTCGGGCTCGCGGCGCGGAGTCATCGCTTGATGCATTGTCGCAGACATAGATCCGGGCCGCGGGCAAAACCGCGGCGAAGTCTCTGACGGTCTGGGCGATCGTCGCTCCCTCGTTGCGACAGGGAATTATGACGGCGATGCTCATTCCGGAATCAAACGTGATTGAGCCGCCCCGTGCGGCAATTCGCGACGGTCGCTTGTCCGAAGCATAATGCTGGCGGCCGCGCGGCATCGGCACATCGTCGTGCGGTCAAGACGCGTCCGCCGGCGCGGTCAAGCTTTCGTGCGGGTCCTCGCCGAGCTCCTGCAGAAAGGCGAGACCGATCTCGCGGTCCTCGATCCGCTGCACCGTGGCCGCGACGGCGCCCAGCCGCGGCAATTCCAGGGTCACGTCCTGGTCCTGCGAGAGATGCCGGGGATCGTCAATCAGCAGCCGGGCGCCCCGGCGTGAGATTTCTTCGACGATGCAAGGCGATTCGACGCCCGAAGCGCGAAGCAGGGCGTCGAGCTTGACCTCATGGCGCTGCGGCCGACGGTTCTGCTCGATGGCGACGAGATAGCGGGCGACTGCGATCTCGCCCTCCTCGTCGTGCATGAACATCAAGCCGAGATAGCCTTCGCCGCTGTAACGCACTTCGGCGACGATGGCGCCGAAGCCCGGCAACTCGAACTCAATCTGATCGCCGAAGACCAGTTCTTGAGGTGTTGGCGGCTCGACGCAGGCGCCACCGGGGGAAAGGTCGATCACGGCGCAGGGCACCGTCGCCTCGCCGACGGTGATCGTGGTCTTGAAGTCGACGAACCAGCGGCGGTGCCGTCGGCGCGCCTCGGCGTCGGCCGCGAAGGCTTCCAGATCGTCATCCGAACGCTCGGACATTGGCCGACCCTCTTCGCTCACTCCCAGCCGCCTGAGGCTGCCACTGAACAGAACTATACCTCGCCAAGTACAATCCCGCAGTGGCCGTAAATATTGGTGCGATACCCCTCATGGATAAAATTACCGTCGCCAAAAAGTCAAGACGCGGCGATCACGCTTTCGATAAATACAGCACCAGTTTTATGAAAATTTATTGTACTCGCCTGTGTACCTGATTTGCCACCGTCGTATGAGCTGCTATCATAGTACTTGCCGTCGCCGAGGGCACGGCGTCGTAATGCCGTAAGTTTAGACACGCGACGGGACGAGGGAAGGCGGCTCGATTAGCATCGCACGGCTTCGCGAGGAGGGGGTCGTCATGGGTATGCAATCGCTTCGTTTTCGTAGGCAAAGGTCGACACGGAACGAACCGGTGGCCCGTCCGCCGGCATTACTGACCATCGGAATTTGTCTGCTGGTCGCCGCCACCATCGTCGCCATCATGCTGGCGGCGATGCGCTTTGGCGTGATTCACGCGCTTTCGAACCTGCTCAAGTGACGGGGTGCGGCCCAACGGGCCGTTGCGCGCCACCGCAGCGCCGAGCCGTCCGCGCGGGCCGGGGCGGTGTCATTTGTCGCGCGAATCGCTCTCGCCGATGATCATGAGGATGCCAAAGACGATCAGTGCCAGCAGCCCGCCGGCCACCAGCATCGACAGTTGCCCCGCGGCGGCATGACCGAGCCAGCGGCTCGGTTGCCCGAAAAACCAGAGCAGCAAGGCGATGACGCCGATGGCGACATAGAACCAGCCGATCCAGGGGATAAGCCTTCGCATGGATGCCCGCCGCGGCCCGGTGACACTTTGACTCCGCCGGCTGATTCTATGCCGGCGCGCCCCTTGCGCTCAACCCAAAGACGCAAGCCGCGCCGGCTGGGGCATTTCCAGACCGCGTGCCGGCGGCGGCGATGCCTCGGCGAGCCGCGCCCTCACCAACGGCGGCGGCCAAGAGGCAAAGATGGGCCCGGCCTGGCGGCCGGGCCCGATTTTGGCCGAGCCGCTCAAGCCTTTGATAATATTGGCGCGCTCGGGAGGATTCGAACCCCCGACCCCCAGATTCGTAGTCTGGTGCTCTATCCAGCTGAGCTACGAGCGCTGAATTCGTTTGCCGGCGCGGACCCTGAAGGCCCGCGCGAGGCCCCGCCTAACTACTGAAAAGCGGTCGCCTTGGCAAGGGCGGAGAACGAAGCGGTGCTTGCCCAATTGCCTTGTTGTCGGCTAGAAGGGCATTCGCTAAGATCGCACATCCGCGCGGCCGCGACGGGTTGCAGACATCTCGCCAAGCGCAACGACTGGCTCGACCGGCAGTCGATCTCGGGGGCGGTTTAAGACATAAGGCGGGGAGCAGGCGGGTTGCAGAATGTGAAAGCTGGTTTCGTCGGCGCGGCAATCCTGTTGGCGGGTTGCTCGTTCGCCACCGACGCGCTGTGGCCGTCGCTGACCGGCGACAAGCCCAAGGAAGAGGCGGCGCAGCCGCCGCCGGCAAGCCCGCCACCGAGCCCGGCGCCGGCCGAGTCGCGAACCGTCGCCGCGGCGCCGGCAGCACCGCTGGGCGGCGGCGATTTGCGCCCGCCACCGGTCAGCGAGCTGCCCTCGACGGGGACCTTCGTCGGCCAAAAGACGGTCCAGCTTCGTGACGAGCTGAGAAGCCTGCAAGGCAAGCTGCAAGGGCAGAACGACAGCCTGCAGCAGGTGCGCCACGAGACCACCGAGACGGCGCAGCGCTACCACGGCACCGTGGCCGCGATCACGGCCAAGCTGCAGCTTGGCACGACGCCGGGCAACCCGGTGTTGGTCAGCCAGTGGAACGCGGCGCAGTCCGAACTCGACCGCATGAGCACGGACATCGCGGCGATGAACACGCTTGGCAACGAGGTCGCCAGCAACGCCGCCTTGGCCTCCTACATCCTGGAATCGGCGCGCGCCGCCTATACTCTGGCCGGCGCCATCGACGAGGACCACCGGCAACTGGCGATCCTCGAGGACGAGACCAACCGCACCATCGTCCTGGTCGACCGGCTGCTGGCCGAGATCAACGAGGATGTGGCCCGGCAGACCGCCTATGTGGGCAACGAGCGGGCCAACCTGACGACGCTTTCGATGGCGATCAAGAACGGCGAGCTGTTCGGCTCCAGCCTGTTCAGCCGCGCCTACACCACGCGCGGTGACACGCCGACCTACGCCGCGTCGGCGACGCCGCGCAGCGGCTTCGCCGGTGCCGGCCGAGAGCCGCTGATGGTGATCCGTTTCGACCAGCCCGACGTGCGCTTCGAGCGGGAGCTCTACACCGTCGCTTCCGAGACCGTGCAGAACCGGCCGAACGCCCAGTTCGAGATCGTCGCCGTTTCACCCTCCGCCGGCCAGGCGGCGGAAGTCGCGCTGCATCAGTCGCAGTCGAAGCGCAACGCCAACCGGGTGTTGCAGGCGCTGCTCGACTTGGGTTTGCCGCCGAGCCGGATCACCCTGTCCTCGACGACCAGCGCCGGGGTCAGCGGCAGCGAGGTCCACGTCTACGTGCGCTGAGGCGCGCTCAGCCGTCCCCAAAGGCACCAACGAACTGTCGCCGATAGGCGGGGAAGCCGCCCAGCGGCTCGGCCTCGAAGACCCCGCGCGCGGTCGCCCGCGCCAAGCAGTCGGCGGCGAGCGCCCCGGCACGGGCGACGAACTCGGGCCCCGCGGCCTGCGGCTCCAACGACCCGGTGGCCAGCGCGAATACGCAATCGCCGTCGAAAGGCGTATGGCTTGGCCGGATCGCACGGGCCAGGCCGTCGTGCGCCATGATGGCGATGCGCCGCGCCGCCGCCTTGTCGAGCCTGAGGTTGGTGGCGACCACCGCGAGCGTGGTGTTGGCGCCCGGTGCGGGACGCCCGAGGGGCGGCGCCATTGTCGCCGGCGCGCGCGGCGGCGGGCGCTGGCGGCCGAGCTCGCCCGCCTGCTCCAGGGCCCAGGCCCAGAAGGTGCCGCTCTCGGGCATCACCACCGAGCCCACCGGATTGACCACCGCGAGAGCGCCGACGGCGAGGCCATCCTGGCTCAGCACCGAGGCGCTGCCGAGGCCGCCCTTAAGGGCGCCGGCACGGGCGCCGTAGCCGGCGCCGGCGTTGCCCAGCGCGAAAGCCGAGCCGACGGCGGCGGCGGCGTCCATGCCCAGCTGCCGATAGGGCGGGCCGTCCGGCCACTGGCGCGCGCCGCCGATCGGAAAGTCGAAGATGATGGCGCCCGGCACCAGGGGGATGCGCTGCCCCGCCACGGGAAAGCCCCGGCCCTGACGCCTGAGCCATTCGGCGACGCCGTCGGCCGCCGCCAGGCCGAAGGCCGAACCGCCGCTGAGGCAGATGGCGTCGATGCGCTCGACCAGGCAGTCGGGTCGCAGCAGGTCGGTCTCGCGGGTTCCCGGCGCGCCGCCGCGCACGTCGACGGCGGCGACGCACGGCGCCTCGGGCATGACCACGGTGACGCCGGTCCGTGCCGCCCGATCCTGAGCCTGGCCGACCAGGATGCCGGGCACGTCGGTGATCAGGTTCAGCGGTCCGGGCGCGAGCACCGATCCTGCCTCCTCAGCCATGCAGGCGCGGCACGGTAACGAGCCGGCCGAAAGGGGTCAACGCGCCGCAATCTCGACATGATCGCCAAGCGCCAGCCCCAATGCCTGCTCGGCGCGGCCCTGGTTGACGGCGATCTCGGCCAGGCCATTGGCGTTCTCGAACCAGAAGGCCTCCCCCGGGGCCATGTCCGAGAAGGTGCGGACCCGGCTCAGCCGGTGCCGCCCGACGCCAAGCACCGTGTCATCCGAGAGGATCGAGGCACGCAGGCCGGTCATGGCGTTGCCGAAGCGGTCGATGTAGACGATCTGCGGCAAATCCTCGGGCCAGCCGGGCCTGAGCAGCTCGGCAGGCGGCCGAGGCTCGCCGGGGGGCGGCTCGCCCTGGGCCAGCATCGCCGCCACCGGGGCGAACAGGTCGCGGCCATGGAAGGAGGCCGAGAGCCGCTCGCCGCGCCAGGTGATCCGCCACCAGTGGAAGCGCCCGGCGCGGCGCGCCAGGACGGCGAGCAGCCCGTTTTCAGGGCCGACGTACCAGCACCCGTCGGCCTCGACCACGGCCGGGGCGCGGCCGCCGCCGACGCCGGGGTCGACCACGGCCAGAAACACCGTGCCCGGCGGGAATTCAGGCGCGAAGGCGGCCAGCAGATAGGCGGCGAGCTTGGGCTCGTGCGCCGGCGCGTCGGCGAACAAGCTGAGCACCGGGTGGCCGGGCGCGCGGCGCTGCAGCACCGCCATCATCTGCCCGACGTAGGGGCCTTCGAGCCCGAAGTCGGTGAAGAGGACGATCATCCCGGGCGCTGGCGGCCGGCCGCCCGGGCTTCAGCGCCGCGCGACAATGAACAGGCGGCGGAACGGGAACAGCGTGCGCCCGTCGGCGGCCGGCGGATAGGCGGACTTGATGCGCGCGGCGTAGGCGAGTTCGAAGGCCCGGCGCTGGTCGCCTGCGAGTACCGCCAGCAGCGGGCGCAGCGCCGAGCCCTTGGTCCATTCGACCACCGGGTTCTCCCCCTCGAGCTGCTGCAGGTAGATGGTCTCCCAGATGTCGAGCGTGCGGCAGTGCGGCGCCAGCAGCGCGTAGTACTGCTCGGGCAGCGCCACCGGGGCCGGCCGCAGCACCGGGCGCAGCCGCTCGGCCCACGGGCCGGCCTCGACCGCGTCAATCATCGCCTGGTGCGAGGGCGCGCCGTAGTTCCGCGGCATCTGCACGGCGAGCCAGCCCTCCGGCGCCACCTGCGCCAGCAGGTGCGGGAACAGCCGCTCGTGGCCGTCCACCCACTGCAGGGCGGCGTTGCTGTAGAGGACCTCGACCGGGGCTTGCGCCCGCCAGTCGGCGATGTCGGCCTGGGTGAAGCGGGCGCCGATCCGCCGGGCATCGGCTTGGGCCAACATCTCGGCCGAACTGTCGATGCCGACGACCTCGGCCTCGGGCCAGCGGTCGGTCAGCAGCGCCGTCGTATTGCCGGTGCCGCAGCCGAGATCGACGACTTGGGCCGGCGTCTCGGCGCCGACGCGCGCCAGCAGATCCAGGGCCGGCCTCAGCCTGAGGTCGGCAAAGCCGCGCGCGAGGTACTGCCGGGGATCCCATTTCATTCCTAACGCCCCTTCCGCGATTGCCGCGCCCGCCGGGATACTAAGGCGAAATCACCAGGCTGACAGCCCCGGCGGGCCGCCGCGACGGCCGTTCAGTGATGCTGGCCGCCGGCGCCGTCGGGCAGGCTGATCCGGAAGGTGGTGCCCGTGGCGTCGCTGCGCAGCAGCTGCAAATCGCCGCCGTGGCCGCGCACCAACTCGCGGGCGATGGCAAGCCCAAGGCCGACGCCGCCGCTCTTGACCGAGCCGGAAAACGGCTCGAACAGGTGGGCGCGGGCTCGCTCCGGCAGTCCCGGACCGGTGTCGCTGACGTCGATCTTGATCCAGCCGTTCTCGCGGGCGGCGGCAATGCTGACCTCGCCTCCGTGCTCCAGCGCATCGACGGCGTTGCGGCCGAGGTTCAGCAGCACTCGGAAGAGCTGCTCGCGGTCGGCTTCGATCTCGAGCCCCCCGGCGATGCGATTGTGCCAGACGACGCGGCCGTTCCCCGACAGCTCGACATGCTGGGCGACGTCATCGACCAGGGGAGCGAGGTGGAAGCGCTCGCGGCTCGGCGCCGGCATCTCGGCCTTGGCGAAGTCAAGCGTTTCGGTGCAGATGGCGATGGCGTGATCGATCGCGCGGACCAGGGTCGGCATCGCCCGCTTCACCCCCGGGTCTTCACTGCTGGTCAGCCGGTCGGATGCCAGGTGGGCGGTCGACAAGACGTTGCGCAGATCGTGATTGATCTTGCTGACCGCGGCGCCGAGCGCGGCGAGATGCGTTTTCTGCTGCAAGGCGTTGCGGAGCTCATGCTGCATGCGGGCGAGCTCGCGCTGGGCGGCGCCGACCTCGTCGCCCCGCTCGCTCGGCTCGATGACGCTGGCGGCGTCCTCAGGGGCATTGCGGAAAGCCTCCATGCTGGAGGTGATGCGGCGCATCGGGCGCACGAAGAGCACGTGCAGCGACAAATAGACCAGGCCCGCGGTCAGCAGCGAGATGACGATCGAGAGCTGCAGGATGTTGGTCGAGTAGGCGACCATGGCGTCATGCAACGGCTTCTCGTCCATGATGATCTCGAGAAAGCCGTCGCTGCCGTCGGGGAAGTCGCCGACGACGTGGATCACCCGGTCGCCGCGCCACAGCGCCTCGAAGGCGTGCATGATCAGCATCAGCGGCGGCGCGCCGCGCAGGTCGAAACTGACGTCCATGGTCGGCGGCATGTCCTCGCTCAACACCAAGGTGCGGGTCATCTTCCGCTTCAAGGCCATCATCCTGAGCTCGGTACTGCGCAGCAGCTCGCGCTCGAGGTCGTGGTCGACGGTGTCCTCGGGCAAGGACTGCAGCGCCAAAGAAGCCAGGTGCGCGGCATTGATTCGGCTCTCGAGATAAACCAGACGGAAGCGCGCGATCGAGGGCACGTAAATCAGCACCTCGCTCAGCATGACGAAGGCCATCGTCAGGACCAGGAGGCGCGCCGAGAGCCCCCAAGCCAGGGGCGGCAGTAGTCGGCGAGACGGCTTCATCGTCTATAGATAGTTCAACTGCGGGTTCCAGATAAAGCCGGACCACACCCGCATCTGCGGCTCAGCCGAAGCGGGCAAGGAAGCGGACCAGTTTTCGCGTCCGGTCGCTGAACAGCTTCGGCAGATAATAGCTGGCCGCGACCCGTTTGTTGACCTCGCCCAGCGTCGGGTAAGGCGCGATCATCGACGCCAGCCGGCCGATCTTCCAGCCGGCCTGCAGCGCCAGGATCCAGGGCTGGATCAGCTCGCCGGCATGGGCGCCGACGATGCCGGCGCCGAGTATCCGGCCGCGCTTGTCGGTGACCACTTTGATGAAGCCATCGGTCTGGCGCTCGGCCTGCGCCCGGTCGTTCTCGGCAAAGGGCCAGCGCAGGATCCGGACATCGCCCGCCCGCTCGCGCGCCGCGTCCTCGCCCAGGCCGACTTGGGCCAGTTCCGGATCGGTATAAGTGACCCAGGGGGCGGCGCGGTAATTGACCTTGGCCGGCAGGCGGAAAAGCACGTTACGCAGCACGATGCCGGCCTGATAGCTGGCGATGTGGGTAAATTGCGGACCGCCGGCGACGTCGCCGAGGGCGAAGACGCGCTTGTTCGAGGTGCGAAGCCGCCGGTCGACCACGACGCCGCCGCGTCCCGCCTCGATGCCCGCCGCATCGAGGCTCAGCTCTCCAACATTGGCCCGCCGCCCGGCGGCGATCAGCAGGTGTGAACCCTTGAGCCGGCGCCGGTCCTCGCCGATCTCGCCGCCCTCGACGGTGACGGTGATGCCGCCGCCGTCGGCTCCGGCGCCGGTGACTTTGGCGCCCTCGAGAATTGCGACGCCCTCGCGGAGCAGGCGCTGGCGCACCACCGCGACCAGTTCCGGGTCGTCCTTGGGCAGCAGCCTCGCCATCTCGACCACCGTCACCGCCGAACCGAGGCGGCGGTATGCCTGGGCCAGCTCGACCCCGATCGGACCGCCGCCCAGGACGATCAGGTGCCCGGGCCGCGTCGGGTTGTCGAAGATGGTCTCGTTGGTCAGATAGGGGACCTGGTCGAGGCCCGGGATCGGCGGCACCAGGGGCGACGAGCCGGTTGCGATGACGAAGCGCCGGGCCTGAATCGTCCGTTCGCCGACCTCGACGCGATCGGCGCCGACGAAACGGGCATGACCGAAGATGACCTCAACGCCGAGACCTCGGAAGCGCTCGGCCGAATCCTGCGGTTCGATCCGCTCGATGACCTCCCTGACGTGGCGTTGGGCCCGCGCGAAACATACTTCAGCACCATTTGCGGCCAGGCCGAAGGCAAGGCCGCGGCGCCGGTTCTCGGCCGCCTGCGCCGCCGCCAGCAGCGCCTTCGAGGGCACGCAGCCATAGTTCAGGCAGTCGCCGCCCATCTTGTGGCCCTCGATCAGCACCACGCGGGCGCCCATCTGGCTGGCGCCAGCGGCGACGGTCAGGCCGCCGGACCCGGCTCCGATGACGCAGACGTCAATCCTGTCGCTCATCGCCATTTTCCGCCGTGCCGCGCCGCCTGAACCGCTTGTAGACGATCGGCACGCAGGCCAGCGCCGCAAGCGCCAGAAGCGGGCCGAATATCTCCGGATCGTAGATGATGTGGAAATCCGGCCGGCCGCCCGTCTCCAGGACCGCGCCGAGCCCGTTGCCGACGCTGGCATATACGAAAGTGCCGGGAATGATGCCGATGAAGGTAGCGACAACGAAGGTGGCGGCCGGCACGCCCAGGAATGCCGGCACCAGATTGACCACGAAAAAGGGGAAGATCGGTACCAGCCGCAGCACCAGCAGATAGCTCAAGGCGTCGTCCTGGAAGCCGGCCTTCATTCTTGCCACCATCGATCCGGTCTTGGCCCGAAGCACGTCGGCGAAAGCGGTCCGGGCCGCCAGATACAACAAAGTCGCCCCCAGCGTCGCCGCCAGCACGACGATGGCGCCGCCGAGCCAGGTGCCGAAGAGGAAGCCGGCGACCATGGTCATCAGGGCGCCGCCCGGCAAGGACAGGGCCACCACCAAGACATAGACGAGAAAGTAAAGCATGACGGCCGTCAGCGCATGCTGTTCGACCCAATGCTGGAGCGCCTGGCGGTGCGCGCTCAGCACCTCGAAACTGAGGTAACGGTGCGCGCCGGTGGCAAAGAACAGCAAAAACCCGGCGGCGATCAGCAGCAGCGGCACGAACTGGTGCATCCGCCTGCGGCGCCAGCCGCTCAAGGCTCGCCCCGCCCGGCGGCAGCGCGGCGCAAGCTGGGCGCAAGGCGAAAGTCGCGCCACGTGGCCCTTTTCGCACCCATCTCGTTGCCCATGATGCTCGTCGGCCGGCTGGCCGGGTCCCGGTGCTAAGATATGATGGGGCCGACGCCCCCGCAGCCATTGTAAAGCCAATGTGAACGGCGTGTGCAGCTTCGTGTTCGGGCTGTCGCCGGCCTGCCGCGCCTGGCGGCGCCGATCGTTGACTTCTGTACGCCAAAGCCCGTATACAGCGGGCCTCTCGTCGCTCCCTCGGGCGAGAACTCCGGCAAGAGGTGCAGATCGTGAAACGGACGTATCAACCGAGCAAGATCGTGCGAAAACGGCGGCATGGCTTCCGCGCCCGGATGTCGACGACCGGTGGACGCCGGGTTCTGGCGGCGCGCCGCGCCAAGGGCCGCAAGCGCCTGTCGGCCTGATGGCATGCCCGAGAGGCCGGAGCGGCTGAAGAAACGATCGGACTTTCTACGCGTGGCGGCAGGACGCAAATGGGCCGCGCCCGGCCTGGTGCTGCAGGCGCGGGCGCGCGAGGGTGGCGCGGCGACGAGCGTGACGCAAACGCCGCGCGTCGGCTTTACGGTCAGCCGAAGGGTCGGCAACGCGGTTGAGCGCAACCGCGTCAAGCGGCGGCTGCGGGCGCTCGCCGGCGAGATGCTGATGGCGCATGCGGCGCCGGCAACGGATTACGTGTTGATTGGCCGTCGTGCCGCGCTGGCCCGGTCCTATGCGGCGCTGCGCCAGGATCTGCAGCGCGCCATGCGGCGGGTCGGCGCCAGTCTGGACGAGGTTGGACAGGCGAAGCCGTGAGTCTGCACCGGACGACGAGGACCGATGAAAAGGGCGCGGTGGTCGGAGCACTGCTGCCGACGTTGATGCGCGGTCTCGTGCGCACCTACCAGCTGCTGCTGTCGCCGCTTCTGGGCCCGGCCTGCCGCTATCATCCGAGCTGTTCGCACTATGCGATGGAGGCGTTGGAGCGCCATGGCGCGGCGCGCGGACTGTGGCTCGCCGTGAGGCGGGTGGCCCGCTGCCACCCCTTGGGCGGCCACGGCTTCGATCCGGTACCCGAGGACGGCCCCGGCAACCGGCAGGCGGCCAGCTAGGAGCGCCGGATGTCGGAGCAGCGCAATCTGATCTTGGCCATCGCCCTGTCGCTCGCGGTGCTGCTGAGCTTTCAGTACTTTTACGAGATGCCGCGCGTCAGCCAGCAGCAGGCGCAGCAGGCCCAGCAGGCGCAACTGGCCGCGGATGATCCGCGCAGCGCCGCGGCGCCGCAGCCCGGCAGCGCCGTCGAGCCCGGTGCCCCGACGAGCGAGCCGGCGGGGCCGGCCAGGGAAGCCGGGGTGCGCGAATCGGCGCTGGCCAAGAGCAAGCGGCTGCCGATCCGCAGCGCCCGCCTGCACGGCTCGATCCCCGTCATCGGCCGGCGCATCGATGATCTGGTGCTGAGCAACTACAAGGTAAGCCTGGAGCGCGGCAGCCCGGACGTCACCCTGTTTTCGCCGGCGGGCTCGCCGGCGCCCTATTACGCCGCCTTCGGCTGGGCCAGCGGCGATGGCGCGACGACCTTGCCCGACGACGAGACCGCCTGGCAGGTCCAGGGCGACGAACTGGGGCCGGGACGCAAACTGACCCTGCGCTGGGAGAATGGCCAGGGCCTGACGTTCGTGCGCGTCTACGAGCTCGACGAGAACTACATGTTCACCATCACCCAGCGGGTCGAGAACCGCACCGACCAGCCGGTGACGCTCAGTCCCTGGGGCCTGATCTCGCGCACCGGCACGCCCGATGTGCTGGGCTTCTACATCCTGCACGAGGGACCGATTGGCGTGCTGGGGGAGACCTTGCACGAGATCGACTACGACGAGATCGGCATCGGCCGCGAGGGCGACATCGTCAAGGAAAGCCGCGGCGGCTGGCTCGGCATCACCGACAAATACTGGCTTGCAGCCCTGGTCCCCGAACAGGGCGAGAGCATGACCGGCACCTTCCGACACCGCCAGCAGCAAGACATCGACAGCTATCAGGTCGACTACCTGGGCCCGGCGGCGACGGTGCCGCCCGGCGGGGCCACGGAGTCGATCAACCGGCTGTTCGCCGGGGCCAAGGAAGTGAAGCTGCTGGACGACTACGAGGCCCGTTACGGGATCCCGCTGTTCGACCGCGCCGTCGATTTCGGCTGGTTCTATTTCCTGACCAAGCCGTTCTTCTACGTGCTCGACTTCTTCAACCGGCACCTGGGCAATTTCGGCCTCGCCATCCTGCTGTTCACGGTCTGCGTCAAGCTGGTCTTCTTCCCGCTCGCCAACAAGTCCTACAAGGCGATGAGCCGGATGAAGGCGCTGCAGCCGAAGATGACCGAGATCAAGGAGAAATACGGCGACGACCGGCAGAAGATGAACCAGGCGCTGATGACCATGTACAAGGAGGAGAAGGTCAACCCGGCCTCCGGCTGCCTGCCGATCGCCATACAAATTCCGGTCTTCTTCGCCCTCTACAAGGTGCTGTTCGTCACCATCGAGATGCGTCACGCGCCGTTCTACGGCTGGATCCACGACCTTTCGGCGCCCGATCCGATGACCGTCTTCAACCTGTTCGGCCTCATTCCCTGGGATCCGCCGCAGTTCCTGGCGATCGGCATCTGGCCGCTTCTGATGGGCATCTCGATGTTCCTGCAGATGAAGCTGAACCCCCAGCCGGCCGACCCGATTCAGGCCAAGGTGTTCACGTTCATGCCGATCTTCTTCACCTTCCTGCTGGCCGCTTTCCCGGCCGGGCTGGTGATCTACTGGACCTGGAACAACATCCTGTCGATGACCCAGCAGTACGTCATCATGAAGCGCATGGGGGTGCCGATCGGGGGCAAGCCGCCCGGCGGCGGCAAGACGCCCGGCGGCGGCAAGACGCCCGGCGACGGCAAGACCTAGATGCCGGCGGCCGACGGCGCCCCGGAGGCGGCCGCGGCGCAGGCACACGGCCGCTGGCTTTTCGCCCAGGCCTGCGAGTTCATCGCCGGTGCGGCTGAGGTCGCACAGCTGCCGCCGGCCGACCTGCCCGAGATCGCCTTCGCCGGCCGCTCCAACGTCGGTAAATCAAGCCTGATCAACGCCTTGACCGGCCGCAAGATGCTGGCACGGACCTCCAATACGCCCGGGCGGACGCGCCAGATCAACTTCTTCCGCCTCGACGAGGGTCTGATGCTGGCCGACCTGCCGGGCTATGGCTATGCCCGCGCCGCCAAGAGCGAGGTGCGGCGCTGGAACGCCCTGATCTTCGCCTACCTGCGCGGGCGGGCGAGCCTCAGGCGCGTCGCCCTGCTGGTCGATGCGCGTCACGGCATCAAGGACAGCGACGAGGCGGTGATGACCCGGCTCGACCGGGCGGCGGTCAGCTACCAGGCGGTGCTGACCAAGGCCGACAAGGTCAAGGCCGAGGACCGGCCACGCCTGCTCGCCGGCGTCGCCGAGGTGCTGCGGCGCCATCCGGCGGCGCACCCCGAGGTGCTGCTGACCAGCGCCCAGAGCGGCGAGGGCATCCCGGAGCTGCGCGCCGCCCTGGCGGCGCTGGCGCCGGGCCCGGCAGTTGGGCTATAAGGCGCGCCTAATGCGGCAGGAACGGCACGAAGAGGACCAATCGCTGGCGACCGCCCGGACGCTCTCCGAGGCGCTGCCCTACATGCGCCGTTTCGCCGGCCAGACCTTCGTCATCAAATACGGCGGCCATGCCATGGGCTCGGACGAGCTGGCCCAGGCGTTCGCCCGCGACGTGGTCCTGATCAAGCAGGTCGGCATCAACCCGGTGGTCGTGCACGGCGGCGGACCGCAGATCGGCAAGATGCTGGACCGGCTGAAGATCCAGAGCTCGTTCGTCGACGGCCTGCGCGTCACCGACCAGGCCACCGTCGAGATCGTCGAGATGGTGCTCTCCGGCTCGATCAACAAGCAGGTGGTCAGCGCCATCAACGCGGCCGGCGGCACCGCCATCGGGCTGTCGGGCAAGGACGGCCGCCTGATCCAGGCGCGCAAGCTGACCCGCAGCAAGCGCGATCCCGATTCCAACATCGAGAAGGTCCTCGACCTGGGCTTCGTCGGCGAGCCGGTGAAGATCGACCCGACGGTGCTGATGAGCCTCGGCACCTCGTCGATCATCCCGGTGATCGCCCCGATCGGCCTGGGCGAGGACGGCCAGACCTATAACATCAATGCCGACACCGCGGCCGGCGCCATCGCCACCACGCTGAAAGCCAGCAAGCTGTTGATGCTGACCGACGTCGACGGGGTGCTGGATCGCCGGGGCCAGCGGATCTCGAAGCTGCGCCCGGCCGAAGCCCGGTCGATGATCGCCGACGGCACCATCGCCGGCGGCATGATCCCGAAGGTCGAGACCTGTCTCGATGCGCTCGACGGCGGCGCCGCCGCGGTGCATATCCTCGACGGCCGGGTGCCGCACGTGCTGCTCCTGGAGATCTTCACCGAGGCCGGCGTCGGCACGATGATTCACGAGCACTGAGAAGGCGATGGGCAAAGCGACATCGCCGGCGAAGGCGCCGCCGCGCGACGGCTTCGATCACGTCGAGGTCTGGGTCTTCGATCTCGACAACACGCTTTATCCGGCGCGGCACAACCTGTTCGCCCAGATCGACCGGCGCATGGGCGAGTTCATCGCCGACTTTCTCGGCATCGAGGTGACCGAGGCCAAGCGCCTGCAGAAGGACTACTACTACCGCCACGGCACCACCTTGCGCGGCCTGATGCTGGAGCACAAGCTGGCGCCCGCCGCCTTCCTCGACTACGTGCACGAGATCGATCTGTCGCCGATCCCCAAGGACCTGCAGCTCGAGCGCGCGCTGGCCCGCCTGCCCGGGCGCAAGGTGATCTTCACCAACGCCAGCCGCGGCCATGCCGAGCGGGTGACCCGGCACCTCGGCATCGACCGGCATTTCGAGGCCATCTTCGACATCGCCGATGCCGACTACCTGCCGAAGCCCGAGGCCCGCGCCTACCGGATGCTGGTGGATCGCCACGCCATCGCGCCCGAGCGGGCGCTGATGGTCGAGGACATCGCCCGCAACCTGGAACCGGCGGCGGCGCTGGGCATGACCACGGCGCTGGTGCCGAACCCGCACCACTGGGCCAAGGCCGGCCATGACGGCGCCCACATCCATCACCTGGTCGACGACCTCGCCGACTGGCTGACGGCGATCGGCGAGGCAAGCGAAGAGGTCTGAAGCGCCGGCCCGCCGGTGCCCGTTGACAGCAGCCCAGCCCGGTTTAAGGTCGCAGGCATCGTGGCTTGAGGGAGACGCTCATGGATGTCGCCAAGCTGGTGGCCATCATCGACGATGCCTGGGAGCGCCGCGCCGAGTTCGGTACCGCCACCCAGGGCGAGGTGCGCGAGGCGGTGACGGCGGCGCTGAAGGGGCTCGACGCAGGCAGCCTGCGCGTCGCCGAGAAGGGAAAGGACGGCTGGCACGTCAACCAGTGGCTGAAGAAGGCGGTGCTGCTCTCCTTCCGGCTCAACGACATGGCGCCGATCCCCGGCGGCCCCGGCGAGGCCACGCCCTGGTTCGACAAGGTGCCCTCGAAGTTCGCCGGCTGGCACGAGCAGCGCTTCCGGGCCGCCGGCTTTCGCGCCGTGCCCGGCTCGATCGTGCGCCATTCCGCCTTCATCGCGCCGGGCGCGGTGCTGATGCCCTGCTTCGTCAATGTCGGCGCCCGGGTCGGCGCCAACACCATGATCGACACCTGGGCCACCGTCGGCAGCTGCGCCCAGGTCGGCGACAACTGCCACATCTCCGGCGGCGCCGGCATCGCCGGCGTGCTCGAGCCGCTGCAGGCCGATCCGGTGATCATCGAGGACAACTGCTTCGTCGGCGCCCGCTCGGAAGTCGCCGAAGGCGTCATCGTCGAGGAGGGCTCGGTGCTGAGCATGGGCGTCTACATCGGCGCCTCGACCCGGATCGTCGACCGCACCACCGGCCAGGTCTACCGGGGCCGCGTGCCGGCCTATTCCGTCGTCGTCCCGGGCGCCATACCGGGGGCGACCTTGCCCGACGGCTCGCCGGGACCGAACCTCTACTGCGCCGTCATCGTCAAACGGGTCGATGCCGGCACCCGGGCCAAGGTCTCGATCAACGAACTGCTGCGGAGCTGAGGCGTCGGTGCCGCAGCCCTCGATGTCCGCGCCCCCCGAGGTCGACACCATCGCCCTGGCGCAGGCGCTGATCCGCTGCGCCAGCGTGACGCCGACCGACGCCGGCGCCCTCGACGTGCTGGAACGGACCCTGGCGGGACTGGGCTTCGCCTGCCACCGCCTGCCCTTCGAGGCGCCGGGCACGGCGCCGGTCGACAACCTCTACGCCCGCTACGGCACCGGCCGCCCGCATTTCTGCTTCGCCGGGCATACCGACGTCGTGCCGCCCGGCGATCCCGAGACCTGGGCCAACGACCCCTTCGCCGCCGCCCTCGGCGAGGGCATGCTGCACGGGCGCGGCGCCGCCGACATGAAGGGCGCGATCGCCTGCTTCGTCGCCGCCGCGGCGGCCTTTCTGGGCGGCCGCGGCGACGATTTCGGCGGCTCGATCAGCCTGCTGATCACGGGCGACGAAGAAGGGCCGGCGGTCAACGGCACCGTGCGCATGCTGGACTGGCTGAAGCGGCACGAGCAGGCGATCGACCACTGCCTGGTGGGCGAACCGACCTGTCCCGAACAGGTCGGCGAGATGATCAAGAACGGCCGCCGCGGCAGCCTGAACGGCAAGCTGACGGTGCGCGGCACGCAGGGCCACGTCGCCTACCCGCACCTGGCCGACAACCCGGTGCCGCGGCTGGTGCGCATGCTGGGCCGCCTCGCCGAGCGCCGCTTCAACGACGAGAACGCGCATTTCCAGGCCAGCAACCTGGAGATCACCTCCGTCGACGTCGGCAATGCCACCACCAACCTGATCCCCGGCGCGGCGTCGGCGCGCTTCAATATCCGCTTCAACACCAGCCACACCGGCGAGAGCCTGAGCCGCTGGCTGCAGGCGCAATGCGCGGCCGTCGGCGGCGACTACGACCTGGAGATCGCGGTCAGCGGCGAAGCCTTTTTGACCGAGCCGGGCCCGTTCACCGCGCAGTTGAGCGCGGCCATCGAGGAGACCACCGGGATCGTGCCGGCGCTGAGCACCAGCGGCGGCACCTCGGACGCCCGCTTCATCAAGGAGCTGTGCCCGGTCGTCGAGTTCGGTCTCGCCAGCCAGACCATGCACAAGGTCGATGAGCGGGTGCCGCTCGCCGACCTGGAGACGCTGAGGCGGATCTATCAGCGTCTGCTCGAACGGTACTTCGCCTGAGATGCCGAGCAGCCAGGAAATCGTCGGCTCGCTCTACGGTGCCTGGCGCATCCTGAGGATGGATCCGGCCGCCCTCGGCCATTTCAACCAGTCGATCGACGGCTTCTGGCGCTCGTTCTTCGCCATCGTCCTGGTCCTGCCGATCTTCGCCTTCGTCACCTATGTCGGCATCGATGCCACCCCTGACGAGGAGGCGGAGAGGGTTCTGGCGCGCGGCCCGCTGGTCGTCATCCACGCGCTCGCCCTGCTGCTCGCCTGGGCGGCCTTTCCGGCGGCGATGATCTGGCTCAGTCGCATGCTCGGTCTTGGCCATCGCTATGTGACCTACATCATCGTCTGGAACTGGTCGAACGTGATCAGCGCGGCGATTTTCCTGTTCGTCATGCTGCTGCTGGTGACCGGGCTGTTGCCGCAGGGGGTGGGCGCGGGGCTCGGCATCTTCGCCTTCGGCTATGTCCTGTTTTACTCCTACCTGGTCGCCCGCGCCGGCCTCGCCTGCCCGGCCGGCACCGCCATCGGCATCGTCGTCTTCGAGGTCGTGCTCGAGCACGTGATCGACCTCGCCGTCACCAGCCTGCTTCAATCGGCGCTGTCGTAGTCGACGCCGTCCAGGTAGAGCCCGTCGGGCGGCGCCACCGGACCGCAGCGCGTCCGGTCGGCGGCGGCGAGCGCGGCGGCAAGCTCCTCGCCGCTCCACTTGCCCTCGCCGACCAGCTTCAGGCTGCCGACCATCGAGCGCACCTGATGGTGCAGGAACGAGCGCGCCGCGGCATGGATCAGGATCTCCTCACCACGGCGCTCGACATCGAGCGTATCCAACGTTTTGCTCGGCGATGCGGCCTGGCACTGGCTCGAGCGGAAGGTGGTGAAGTCGTGCCGCCCGCGTAGCCGCTGCGCGGCCCGGTGCATGGCCTCGGCGTCGAGGGTGACGGAGACATGCCAAGCCCGGTGCCGGTCCAGAGCGAGCCGGGCCCGACGGTTGACGATGCGGTAGCGATAGTGCCGGCGGGTGGCGCTGAAGCGGGCGTGGAAGTCATCGCCGACACGCTCGGCCGCCAGCACGGCGATGCCGTCGACGGCCAGGTGATGGTTGGCGGAATCGCGCACCTCGTCGGGCTCGCGTGCGCGCTCCAGGTCTAGGTGCGCCACCTGGCCCAGGGCATGCACCCCGGCATCGGTGCGACCGGCCGCGAACAACGTCACCGGGCCGCCGGCGAGTGGCGCCAGCGCCGCTTCCAGCGCCGCCTGAACCGAGACGCCGTTGTCCTGACGCTGCCAGCCGACGAAACCGTGTCCGTCGTACTCGATGGTGAGCTTGTAGCGCGGCATCGCTCAGCCGAGCGGGGTGCCGGGCGCGAGCGCCAGCCCGCGCAGGAAGTCGCCCGCCGCCATCGGCGCCTTGCCGGCGCGCTGCAGGCGGGTGAGGCGCAAACGGCCTTCACCGCAGGCCACGGTCGGCGCCAGATCGAGCACCGTGCCAGGGGCGCCGTCACCGGCCACCGCCTCGGCCAGCAGTACCTTGACGCGCTGGCCCTGGAACGGGAACCAGGCGCCGGGATAGGGCGACAGGCCGCGGACCAGACAGGCCAGGCGCTGGGCCGGCCAGGACCAGTCGATCCGCGCCTCCTCCTTGGCGATCTTCGCGGCATAGGTGACGCCGGCCTCGTCCTGCGGCCGCGGCGCGATGGTGCCTGCGGCCAGCCCCTCGAGGGCACGGCACATCAGCGGGGCGCCAATTTCGGCCAGCCGGTCATGCAGTTCGCCGGCGGTCGTGGCCGGCGTGATCGCCACCCGTTCCTGCAGGACGATGGCGCCGGCATCGAGCTCTGAGGTGACCATCATCGCCGTCGCCCCGGTCTCGGTGTCGCCGGCCATGATCGCGCGCTGGATCGGTGCCGCCCCTCGCCAGCGCGGCAGCAGCGAGGCGTGCAGGTTGAGGCAGCCCAGCCGCGGCGCCGAGAGAAAGCGATCAGGCAGGATGCGGCCGTAGGCGACGACCACGGCGGCATCGGCACGGTGCGCGGCGAAGTCGGCCTCCGCCTCGGTCGTCTTCAGCCGGTGCGGGCTCAACACGCGCACGCCGTGCCGGCGCGCCAGCTCTTCGACCGGCGAGGGATGCGGGCGCTGGCCTCTTCCCGCCGGACGCGGCGGCTGGGTGTAGACGGCTGCGATCTTGTGCCCGGCCTCGATCAAGGCGCGCAGGGTCGGCACCGCGAAGGCCGGGGTGCCCATGAAGACCAGCCGCAAGCTCGGCATCGCCGGCGCCCCCGCCGCGCCGCCTCAGGCCGAAGCCTGCTGGCGTCGGGCCTTGACCAGCTTGCGCAGGATCATGTTGCGCTTCAGCGCCGACAGATGGTCGACGAATAGGATGCCGTCGAGGTGGTCGTACTCGTGCTGGATGCAGCGCGAGAGCAGGTCGTCCGCCTCCAGCGACTGCGGCCGGCCGTGAGCGTCGAGAAATTCGACCCGCACCCGCGCCGGCCGCTCGATCTCGGCGAAATGCTCGGGCAGCGACAGGCAGCCCTCGCTCATCACCACCCCCTGCTCGGAGAACCAGACCAGCTTCGGGTTGATCAGATGCAGCGGCGTTGGCGGCTCGTCATCGCGGGCCACGTCGACGACGATGACCTGCTTCGCGACGCCGACCTGAATCGCCGACAGGCCGATGCCGGGCGCCTGGTACATGATCTGCAGCATGCCGTCGACCAGCCGGCGCAGATCGTCGTCGACGCGCTCGACCGGGGTCGAGCGCAGCTTCAGCCGTGGGTCCGGCGCGGTAATCAGCGAGAGGGCCGACATGATTCGAGCGAGCTTCGCTTCTGCTGGTTCGGGGCACTACCTAGTATGCACCCAATAGGCCGTCAAGGCGGCCGGCATGCTAGACTGTGGTGATTCCAACCGGCGGGCCTGGACACGGCAAAATGGACATCGGATCGATCGTCATCGCCTTCGCCGTGCTGGCCGCCGGCAGCGTCATCGCGCTGCTGTTGCTGCGGGCTGAGACGGCGCGGCGGCGGGAGACGTTTCGTCTGCACCAGATGGGCGAGGTCGCCGAGCGTCTGGCCGCCCAGCAGCAAGAGCTCGGTGGCCGCCTTTCGCAGCTGGCCGAGCAGGGCGCGGCGGAACGCGCCGAACTGACCCGGGCCCTGCAGGAGCGGCTCGACGGCGTCTCCAAGCGGCTCGGCGACGGGCTCGAGCAGTCGGCGACCAAGACCGCCGAAACCCTGGGTCAACTGACGATGCACCTGAACGTCATCGACCAGGCGCAGAAGAACATCACCGACCTCGCCGGCCAGGTCGTCGGCCTGCAGGAGATCCTCGACAACAAGCAGGCGCGCGGCGCCTTTGGCGAGGTGCAGCTGCGCGACCTCGTCAGCGCCATCCTGCCGCCCTCGGCCTATGCCTTCCAGGCCCAGCTCGCCAACGGCCGGCGCGCCGACTGCCTGGTGCGCTTGCCGAACCCGCCGGGGCCGATCGCCATCGATTCCAAGTTCCCGCTGGAGGCCTATCACGCGCTGCGCGCCGCGCAGGACGAACTGCAGGCCAAGCAGGCGCAGCGCGACTTCCGGGCCGCCGTGCTGAAGCATGTCAGCGACATCCGCGAACGTTACATCGTGCCGGGCGAAACCGCCGATTCGGCGCTGCTGTTCCTGCCCTCCGAGGCGGTCTACGCCGAGCTGCACGCCAATTTCGCCGACGCCGTCGAGCAGTCCTATCGGCAGAAGGTCTGGATCGTCTCGCCGACGACCTTGATGGCGACCCTGAACACGGTCCGCGCCGTCCTCAAGGACGCGCGCATGCGCGAGCAGGCCGGGGTGATCCAGACCGAGGTGCAGCGGTTGCTCGACGACGTGCACCGGCTGGACAAGCGGAGCGAGAGCCTGCGCAAGCACTTCGAGCTGGCGGAAAAGGACGTCCGCGAGATCGGCACCTCGACCGAGAAGATCGTGCGCCGCGCCGGGCGCATCGAGGACGTGCAGCTGGAGGACCAGGACGCCGGCGAGGCCTTGCCGCCGGCCCCCGAGACCGCCGGCCCGCAGGCGCTGAGCGGTTGACGCGTTCGCCCGGCGCGGGGTTCCGCGGCCTCAGTCCAGAAGGTGGTCGAACTCGGCCAGGATTTCGCGGTAGACCGGGCGCTTGAAAGGCACGATCAGGCGCATCAGCTCCGCCGCGTCGACCCAGCGCCAAGCCCGGAACTCGGGCTCCGCCACCTCGGCGACGCGGATCTCGCCGTCCTCGCCCAGAAAGCGCAGCGCGAACCATTTCTGCTTCTGCCCGCGATAGCGTCCGCGCCAGACCTTGTCGGCGATCGGTTCGGGCAGATCGTAGGGCCGCCAGTGCCGGCTCTCGGCCAGGACGGCGACGTTCCTGGTGCCGATCTCCTCCTCGCATTCGCGCAAGGCCGCCTGCACCGCGCTCTCGCCATCGTCGACACCGCCCTGGGGCATCTGCCAGCCCTCCGCCACCTGGTCGATGCGCTGGCCGACGAAGATCAGCCCGCTGCGGCTCAACAGCATGACACCGACGCCCTTGCGATAGGGCCGGTCGTGGTAGGCCAGGCTCACTCTCGCCTCCCTTGCTCGACGACCGCGCTCAACGGCGCCAGCTGCAATCCCTTTTCCTGCACACCCGAAAGCCAGTACCCCAGACGCTCGATGGTAACGCCGCGCGGCAGCCCGATACCGACCGCCGTGCCGTCTTTGAGCGCCACCTGCGCCAGCTCTGCCAGGCGCGCGTCGATCGCCTCGCCCGAAGCCTCGTTGTCGATGTAGCGGTTGTTGACGGCGCGGTCGAGGCCGATTTCGCCGGCCAGTCGATAGGCGATGCTTTGATCGTTGGCGCGGCTGTCGAGGAAGATCAAGCCGCGGGCCTTCAAGGTCTCGAGCACCGGCCGCAGGTGCGCCTCCGAGGTCGTGAAGCGCGAGCCCATGAAGTTGGTGGTGCCGATATAGCCGTGGAAAGCCGCCAGCAGCCGCTCCAGGCGCTGGCGGTTCTCCGCCGCCGGCAGCGTCGTCAGCAGCGCCTGCTTCCCCGGGTCGACTTCCGGGTAGCTCAAGGGCTCCATCGGTATCTCCAGCACCACCTCATGACCGGCGGCGCGGGCCCGGTCGGCCCAGAACTGCAGGTCGCGGCCATGCGGGGTCAGGCCGAGGGTGACCTCGGCGGGGAGCTGGTGGATCGCGGCCTCGCTGGCCTCGCGCGAGCGGCCCAGGCCCCAAAGCACGATGGCGATGCGCGGCCGGCGCAAGGCGGAGGGGACGGCACCGGCTTCGGCGGCCGAGGCAGGCCGGCCGGCCGCCGGCCTCGAGGGCGGAAATGGGGCCAGGACGGGCGCCGCCGGCATGGCGGCCAGCCCCTTCAGGGTGCCGCCGGCACCGGGCGTCCGCGGCGGCGCGGTCGGACGCCACGCCGGTGTCGGTAGGGCGCGTGGCGCGCCGGCGGCGAGCGGCGGAACCGCGATTTCAGCCAACTGAGGCGGCGGCGGACGACGCGGCAGTACCGCCGTCGTCGGCAACGAGACCAGCGGCAGCGGAGCGGCCATTGATGCCCCCGTTCGCATCGGGCGCGGCTCGCCGGATCCTCCTGCCGGCACCGGCGGCGCCGGCGCCATGGCCGCCAACCGCGGCACCGGCAAGTCAAGGCGATTTGGCGGATTGAGCGCGGACGGCCCCAGGATCACCACCTCGCCGTCGCGAATCGCGGTACTGAAGACGGCAGGCGGCGGCCGGTAGCTCAACTGCAGCCATGCCAGCAACGTCAACAGGACAAGCAGCAGCGCGACGGCGACGCTCAGCGGATGCAGGCGGCGAGAAAGCCAGCGCCACGGGCGCCTGAGGCTGGCCGATCGCGCCACCTTCCTGCTCGTCACGACCCTCCCACCGTGGCGCCGCGGCGCGGCACGATCAGTTCTTGGCCCGCTCCCCCATCAGCGTGATGCCACGCATCAGGTCGAGAGCATAAGTGAGCTGGAAATCCTGCGGATCATCGGTCGAAGTCGCGGCACTGGCCGGTTTTTCGGCCTCGGCCGTCGGCTTCGCCTCCTGCTCGCTCTTATCCTTCACCTTATCCTCGAGGCGGGTGGCGTCGTTGTTGCCGTTCTCCAGATGACGGCGCAGATCGGCTTCGCTGCGCCGCCGCGGCCCGTTCACGGCGGTGACGCGCGCCTGCTCGACCTCGATGTCGGGTTCGATGCCGCGGGCCTGGATGGAGCGGCCGGCGGGCGTGTAGTAGCGCGCGGTGGTCAAGCGGATGGCGCCGTGCCCCTGCAGCGGGATGATCGTCTGCACCGAGCCCTTGCCGAAGGACTTGGTGCCCAGGACGATGGCGCGTCGGTGGTCCTGCAGCGCGCCGGCGACGATTTCCGAGGCCGAGGCCGAACCGCCATTGATCAGGACGATGATCGGCATGCCCTTGGCCAGATCGCCGCTCTTGGCGTTGAAGCGCTGCGCCTCCTCGGCCCGGCGGCCGCGGGTGGAAACGATCTCGCCCTGCTCCAAGAAGGCATCCGAGACCGCGACCGCCTGATCGAGCAGGCCGCCCGGATTGTTGCGCAGATCCAGCACCAGTCCCTTGATGCCGTCACCGATCTCTTCGTTGAGCTTGTCCACCGCCCGCCGCAGGCTGGATATCGTCTGCTCGTTGAATGAGGTGATGCGGACATAGCCGATGTTGCCCTCGGCACGATAGCGCACCGACTGAATCTGGATGATGTCGCGCACGATGGTGACATCGAACGGCTGGTCGACGCCTTGGCGGCTGACGGTCAAGACGATCGACGACTTGACGGGACCGCGCATCTTCTCGACCGCCTGCGACAGGGTCAGGCCCATCACCGGCTCGCCGTCCAGATGCGTCACCAGATCGCCGGCCATCAGGCCGGCCCGGGCGGCCGGGGTCTCGTCGATCGGCGAAACCACCTTGACCAGGCCATTTTCCATGGTCACTTCGATGCCGAGGCCGCCGAACTCGCCCCGCGTCTGCACCTGCATGTCGCGGTAGTTCTTCGGATTGAGATAGCTCGAATGCGGGTCGAGGGCCGTCAGCATGCCGTTGATCGCGTTTTCGATCAGCTCGGTGTCCGTGGTTTCCTCAACGTAATCGTTGCGGACGCGCTCGAAGACGTCGCCGAACAGGTTCAACTGTCGGTACGTCTCGGAACTTTCGGCAGACATGGCCTGCGGCGTGTAGAGGAAGGCGGCGGCCAGGGCCGCGGCCGCTAAGCTCTTGCGAATCATCCGCTGATTTTCCCTTTCGCTGCGGATAGCCAGGGGAGAGGATTGATCGGTTCTCCCTTGCGGCGCAGTTCTACATATAGCCTGGGTTGCCCGGCGCCAACCTCGCCCATCTCGCCGACGGGCTCGCCGGCCAGGACCTGTTGGCCGACAACGCCATATAATCGCGCCATTCCCGACAACAAAATATGATAGCCCTCGCCCAGCGAGATGATCAATAGAGGGCCATAGCGGCGGAATTCGCCGACGTAAACCAGTTGGCCATCGAAGGGGGCGACGACCTGCGCCCCCGCCACCGTCTCGATGCTGATCCCGCGTGCGGCCTGGCCCTCGCCGTTGCGCTGGCCGAAAGTCTCGACGACGCGGCCTCGGGCCGGCATCGGCAGCTTGCCGCGGGCCTCGCTGAAGGGCTCGCCCGAGAATAGACCGAACGATGCCGACGGGGTCGCGGCAACCACCGGCGCCGCCGCCGGCACCGGCTTATGCTCCGGCAGCGGCGGCGCCAACGCCGCCAGGCGCTCGCGCTCGGCATTCTGGCGGACCTGTTCGGCAAGACGGGCGAGCTCGGCCTGACGCTCAGCCTCGGCCCGCTCCGCCGCCTCGCGCCGGCGCTGCTCCTCGGCCTCGGCCAGCTTGGCGACCAGCTCGCGCAGGTCCCCCGCCTTCCCGGCCAGACGCTCGGCGCTCCGGGCCGCCGCCCGGTTCTCGTCGGCAAGCCGCGCCTCCAAGCCCGCCTTCTCGTCTACCAGGCGGGCCAATACCGTCCGCTGCGCCGCCATCTCGGCGGCCTGACGCCGATGCCGCTGCTCCTCCGCCGCGATGCGCCGGCGCAATCCGCCGAGCTCGGCCAGCTCCGCCTCGAGCGTTTGCGTGCTCGAGCGCAGGCCCTGGCTGAGGGCGGCGACCAAGCGGACGCTGCGGTAGGTATCCAGCGGCGCGCCGGCATTGGCCATCAGCGCCGTCGGCGAGCGCCGGGCCAGGCGGCTGAGGTTGGCCAGGGCGCTGCCGAGCTCGCGGTCCTCACGGCGCAGGGCTTCGCGCTTCCGTTGCTCCTGTCGGGCCAGGTCGGCCAAGCGCTGCTCCACATCGGCCAGCGTCGTCTCCTCGTTCTGCAGGCGTTGGGCCGCCTCGATCGCCTGCGCCCGGAGCCGGCCCAACTCCGCCTGTACCTGCTCGAGCGCCTGGCCGGCTTCGCGGGCGCGCCGCCGCTCGCGTTCCAGCGCCCGCTCTGTCTGCTTCAGCGAACGGCTCGCGTCGCCATCGCCGCTTTGGGCTTGCGCCGCCGGCACGAACGAGGCCAACAGCACCAGCAGGACGGCCGGGAACCGGGCCCTGGCGAGATCAGGCCGAGGCACGGGAATCCGCCTCCGATGCGGCCGCCGCCGCGCCCAGCAGCGAGCGGCCGGTCATCGCCGCCGGCCGCGGCAGGGCCAGCAACTCCAACAGCGTCGGCGCCACGTCGGCGAGGCGACCGTCATGCAGGGCGGTGCCGGCGGGCGGGTTGGCCAGCACCACCGGCACCGGGTTGGTGGTGTGCGCGGTGTGGCTCTCGCCGGTGGCGGGATCGACCATCATCTCGACGTTGCCGTGGTCGGCGGTGATCAGAAGCGCGCCGCCGGCCTCGGCCGCCGCCGCCTCCAGGCGGCCGAGACAGCTGTCGACGGTCTCCACCGCCCGGATCGCCGCACCCAGATCGCCGGTGTGACCGACCATGTCGGGGTTGGCATAGTTGACGACGATCAAATCGAAACGGCGCGAGCGGATCGCCTCGACCAGGCGGTCGGTAACCTCTGGCGCCGACATTTCCGGCTGCAGATCGTAGGTCGCGACCTTGGGCGAAGGCACCAGGATGCGTTCCTCGCCGGGAAAGGCCTGTTCCGAGCCGCCGTTGAGGAAAAACGTGACGTGCGCGTACTTCTCGGTCTCGGCGATGCGCAGCTGCCTGAGACCCGCCTGGGCGACCACCTCCGGCAAGGTGCCGGCGAGATCCTGCGGCGGAAACAGCGCGGGCAGCAGCTTGTCGAGGGCGTCGGAATAGCTGACCATGCCGAGCGTGGCGGCAAAGGCGATGCGGCGGCGGCGCGCGAAGCCGTCAAAGGCCGGATCAAGAAGCGCCGTCAGCAGCTGGCGCACGCGGTCGGCGCGGAAGTTCGCCATCAGCACGCCGTCGCCGTCGGCCATGCCGGCGTAGCCGCCGATCACCGCGGGCCGCACGAACTCGTCGGAATGGTCCTCGGTATAGGAGCGATCGACGGCCGCGGACGCGCTCTCGGCGGAGGTGCCTTCGCCATCCACCAGCAGGCCATAGGCCTGGGCCGTGCGCTCCCAGCGCTGGTCGCGGTCCATGGCGTAGTAGCGGCCGACCACGGTCGCGATCGCCGCACCGGGCAGCGCTTCGAGGGCCCGCTCGACCTCCCGCACGCTCCGCAGCGCCGCGCGCGGCGCGGTGTCGCGGCCGTCGAGGAAGCCGTGCATGCGGACCGGGACGCCGGCGCCGGCGACGATTTCGGCCAGCGCCAGGATATGGCGTTGGTGCGAATGCACGCCGCCCGGCGACAGCAGTCCCATCAGGTGGCAACAGCCGCCCGAGCCTTTCAGCGCGTCGATGAAGGCGGCGAGCGCCGGGTTCCCGGCCAACGAGCCGTCCGCCAGCGCCTGGTCGATTCGCGGCAGGTCCTGCAGCACGACGCGGCCGGCGCCGAGGTTCTGATGGCCGACCTCGGAGTTGCCCATCTGCCCCTCGGGCAGGCCGACATCGGCGGCCGAGGTTTGCAGCAGCGCGTGCGGCGCCTCGCGCCACAGCCGGTCGAAGACCGGTGTGCGGGCGAGCTTGATGGCGTTGTGCTCCGCCGCCTCGCGGTGGCCCCAGCCATCGAGGATGCAGAGAATGACGGGACGCGGTGACGGGCTCATGCCTGCGAAGCTGTTGCCGGGGCGAATCGCTTTCAAGGATAGCCGCGGACGCGACGCGCGGCGACCGGCGGGTGGGCCGGACCATACCCGAGAGGGCGAAATCGAGTCACCTCAATTTCTCGCCGCGCCGCGATGATAGGGATGGCCCGAAAGGATGCTGTGGGCGCGGTAGAGCTGCTCGGCCAGCATCGCCCTGGCCAGCGCGTGCGGCCAGGTCATCGGCCCCAGCGACAGCACCAGCTCGGCGCGCTCGAGAAGCTCCGGTTCCAGCCCCTCGGGGCCGCCGATCAGGAAAGCCAGTTCGCCGACGCCGCCCTCGCGCCAGTCGCCCAGGCGCCGCGCGAAGGCCTCGCTCGACAGCGTTCGCCCGCGCCGGTCCAGGGCGACGATGCGGGCGCCGGCGGGCACCGCCTGCAGCAGGCGCTTCGTCTCGCGGCGCCGGCGCTCGGCCGGATCGCGCGCCCGCCGATCGGCGATTTCGCGCACCGAAGCCGGCCATGCCAGCCGCTTCAGATAGTCCTCGACCAGCGCCCGCTCCGGTCCGTGTCCAAGACGGCCGACGGCGACAATGCTCAGCCGCACGGCGCCGCCCGCGGCGCCTCGGCGGGCGTTCTGGCTTGCGGCCTCAGACCGCCACGCGGTCTTCGGGCAAGGTGACGGACCACATCTTTTCGAGGCTGTAAAAGCTGCGCACCTCCGGTCGGAACAGGTGCACGATGACGTCGCCGGCATCGATCAGCACCCAGTCGCACTGCCGCTGGCCCTCGACCCGGCAACGGCCGTAGCCGGCGTCCTTCAGGCGGTGCGTCAGATGGTCCGCGATCGCGTTCACCTGGCGGCTCGAGCGGCCGCTGGCGATGACCATGTAGTCGGCGATGGCGGATTTTCCGTGGAGATCGATAGTGACGACATCTTCGGCTTTGTCGTCGTTCAGCGACTGGGCGATCAGATCCAGCAGCTGCCCAACCTCTGCTGGCCTTGCTTTGCGTCTGGCTATGACCCTTTGCTCCATTCTAGGCCGCTACGCGGGCGCCGGCCCTCAGCTGAGCCCGGCGCCGCGCCGGCGGATCTCGGTCGCCGAGGCGGGGTGCGTCGGTCCGCGAACGAAACACCACGCCGGCGGCTCTCGCGTCGGCAGCGCCGCCGGACAGTGAACGCGGTGGCGGCGGTACCGTCGCGCCGCGAGGCCCGCGAGCGCCCTGTAAGCATAGGATCGGCGGTCGAAGATCGCAACGGGAACCGTCTCGAAGATGCGCTGCCAGCGATGCCATTCGGGGAGCTGCAGCAGGAGGTCGGCGCCCATCAGCCAGACGAAACGGGTCGCGCCGCAGCGCCGGCGCAGCCGCCTGAGCGTGTCCACCGTGTAGTGCGTGCCGAGGCGCTCTTCGAGGTCGCTGACCTCGATTCGCGGGTCGCGGGCGATCGCCCGCGCCCGGGCCAGCCGCTCCTTCAAGGGCGCCATGCCGGCGACCGGCTTCAGCGGGTTCTGCGGCGCCACCAGCCAGACCACGCGGTCCAGCCGCAGGGCCGCCAGGGCCTGCCGGCTCAAATGCAGGTGCCCCGCGTGCGCCGGATTGAACGAGCCGCCCAGCAAGCCGACACGCGCCCCCGCCATGGCCGGCTCAGGGGCGGGTCTGGCCGCTGCCGTGGACCACGTATTTGAAGCTGGTCAGCTGCTCCACCCCGACCGGCCCGCGCGCGTGCAGCCGGTTGGTCGAGATGCCGATCTCGGCCCCCATGCCGAACTCGCCGCCGTCGGCGAACTGGGTCGAGGCGTTGTGCAGCACGATGGCGCTGTCGACCCGCTCGAGGAAGCGCCGGGCGGTGGCCTCGTCGCCGGTGATGATGCTCTCGGTGTGGTGCGAGCCGTGCCGGGCGATGTGGCGGATCGCCTCGTCGACGCCGTCGACCAGTTTGACGGCGATGATGGCGTCGAGGAACTCGGTGTCCCAATCGGCCGGGCTCGCCGGCTGGACCCGCGCGTCGACCTTCTGCGTCGCCTCGTCGCCGCGCACCTCGCAGCCGGCCGCCAGCAGGTCCTCGACCAGCGGCGCCAGGTGGGTCTCGGCGACCGCGCGGTCGACCAGCAGCGTCTCGGCGGCGCCGCAGACGCCGGTGCGCCGCATCTTCGCGTTCAGGCTGACGGCGCGCGCCATCGCCAGGTCGGCGGCGCGGTCGACGTAGACGTGGCAGTTGCCATCGAGATGGGCGATCACCGGAATCCGGCTCTCGCGCTGCACCCGCTCGATCAGCGACTTGCCGCCGCGGGGCACGATGATGTCGACGTATTCGGGCATCGTCAGCAACAGCCCGACGGCGGCCCGCTCGCGCGTCGGCAGGCGCTGGATCGCCGATTCCGGCAGCCCGCCCGCCCGCAGCCCGTCGACCAGGCAGGCGTGGATGGCGGCGCTGGAATGGAAGCTCTCCGAGCCGCCGCGCAGGATCGCGGCGTTGCCCGACTTCAGGCACAGCCCGCCGGCGTCCGCGGTGACGTTGGGCCGCGATTCGTAGATGATGGCGATGACGCCCAAGGGTACGCGCACGCGGCTGATCTTGAGGCCGTTCGGCCGCTCCCACTGCGCGATGACGTCGCCGACCGGGTCGGCCAGCGCGGCGATCTCGCGCAGGCCCTGGGCCATCGCCTCGATGCGCGCCGGGCTCAACTCCAGGCGGTCGATCAGCGCGCCCGACAGGCCCTTGGCGCGGGCGGCGCCCAGGTCCTCAGCGTTGGCGGCCAGAATTTCCTCCTGGCGCTTGAGCAGCGCCTCGGCCGCCGCCACGAGGGCCCGGTTCTTGGCCTCGGTCGAGGCGGCGGCGAGCACCTCGGCGGCGTCGCGCGCGGCCCGGCCCAGGGCCCGCATCTCGGCCTCCAGCCCGGCGGCGGAAAGGCGCTCCTCGGCAATGCTCATCGGCTCAGTTCCCGTTGCTCGCGCCCGCAGACTAGCACGCGCGCTTTACGAGACAAATCACCGCAGCACCAGGTCGTCGCGGTGGATCAGCTCCTCGCGGCCGCGATAGCCCAGGAGGGCCTCGATCTCGCGGCTCTTGTGGCCGATGATCAGCACCGCCTCCTCGGCCGAATAGCCGATCAGCCCGCGGCCGATCTCGCGGCCCTCGAGGTCCAGGAGCAGCACCGCATCGCCGCGCTCGAAGTCGCCCTTGACCGTCTTGACGCCGGCCGGCAGCAGGCTTTTGCCCTGGCGCAGCGCCGCCGCGGCACCGGCATCGATGGTGACGCCGCCGGCCGGCTTCAGGGCGCCGGCGATCCAGCGCTTGCGCGCCGTCGTCGGTGTCGCCTGGGCGATGAACCAGGTGGCGACGCCGCCCCGGGCCAGGAGCGCCAGCGGGTTCTGGTGGCGGCCGTCGGCGATCGCCATGTGGCAGCCGCCCTGCAGGGCGATGCGGGCGGCCTGCAGCTTGGTGATCATGCCGCCGCGGCCCATCGCCGGATTGGCCAGGCCGGCCATGGCCTCGATCTCGGGCGTGATCTGGCTGACCTCGGCGATGAAGGCGGCGTCGTCATGCTGGCGCGGATCGGCGGTGTAGAGGCCGTCGATGTCGGACAGCAGGATCAGGCATTCGGCCTGCATCATGGCGGCGACGCGGGCGGCCAGGCGGTCGTTGTCGCCGACCCGGATCTCCTCCGTCGCCACGGTGTCGTTCTCGTTCACCACCGGCACGACGCCGCGCCGGAGCAGCGCCGCCAGGGTGTTGCGGGCGTTGATGTAGCGCCGGCGCATCTCGGTGTCGGTGGCGGTGAGCAGGATCTGCGCCACCGGCAGGCCGTGGCGGGCGAGCGCGCTCTGATAGGCGTGCGCGAGCTGGATCTGCCCGGTGGCGGCGGCGGCCTGGCTGTCCTCCAGGCGCAGCGAGGCGCCCTTGAGGCCGAGCTGGCGGCGGCCGAGCGCGATGGTGCCGGAGGAGACGATGATCAGTTCCTGGCCGCGCCGGCGGCACTCGGCGATGTCGTCGGACAGGGCCTCGAGCCAGTCCCGGCGCAGGCCGCGGCCGTCCTCGACCAGCAGCGCCGAGCCGATCTTGACGACGACCCGCTTGGCCGCCAGGAAGCGGTTCATCGGGGCTGCCATGCCGCCGCCGGCTCGGCCGCGGCGCGGCGCGCCTGGCCGACCAGCCGAAAGAGCCGCGACAGCACCTCCTTGACCCCGGTGCCGGCCTGGGCCGAGAGCGGGAGCACCGGCCCGCCCGCGGCCTGCTCGAGGGCGCGGCGGCGGCTCTCGATCGCCTCGGGCCCGAGCGCGTCGCACTTGCTGAGCGCGACGATCTCGGGCTTCCGCGCCAGCGCCGCATCGTAGGCGGCGAGCTCGGCGCGGACGGTGCGATAGGCCGCCGCCGGGTCTTCGCCGGTGCCGTCGACCAGGTGCACGAGCGCGCCGCACCTCTCGATATGGCCGAGGAAGCGGTCGCCGAGCCCGGCCCCCTCGTGCGCGCCGGCGATCAGCCCGGGGATGTCGGCCAGCACCAGGCTCGCCTCGCCCAGGCTAACGACGCCGAGGTGCGGATGCAGGGTGGTGAAGGGATAGGCGGCGACCTTGGGCTTGGCGCGGCTGACCCGGGCGAGGAAGGTCGACTTGCCGGCGTTGGGCAGGCCGACGAGCCCGGCATCGGCGATCAGCTTCAGGCGCAGCCACAGCGTGAAGCTCTCGCCCGGCTGGCCCGGATCGGCGCGCCGCGGCGCCCGGTTGGTCGAGGACTTGAAGGCGGCGTTGCCGCGCCCGCCGAGGCCGCCGCGGGCCAGCACGGCGCGCTGGCCGACCTCGGTCAGCTCGGCCAAGAGCGTTTCCTGGTCCTCGTCCAGCACCTCGGTGCCGACCGGGATCTTGACGATCAGCGCCTCGGCGTTGGCGCCGGTGCGATTGCCGCCCTCGCCGGGACGGCCGTTCCTGGCCTTGAGGTGCGGCTGATAGCGGAAGTCGACCAGCGTGTTGAGGGTCGGCACCGCCTCGGCGATGACGTCACCGCCGCGCCCGCCGTCGCCGCCGTCGGGGCCGCCGAACTCGAGGAACTTCTCGCGCCGGAAGCTGAGGCAGCCGTGCCCGCCGGCGCCGCTCGCGACATAGATCTTGGCCAGGTCGAGGAACTTCATCGGGGCTTCGTCACCGCGCCGGGACCGGGGCGGCCATCATATCAGCGGGACGCTGGAATAGGGGAACGGCGGCCCATTCCCCCGCTGCCTAGCGCGCCTCGGCGCCGGTCAGCCGGTCGGCTCGACCGAGACGTAGGTGCGCCCGCCGGCGCGCTGGCGGTACTGCACCTGGCCCTCGACGAGGGCGAAGATGGTGTGGTCCTTGCCGAGGCCGACATTCTCGCCCGGCCGCCACTTGGTGCCGCGCTGGCGGACGATGATGTTGCCCGGGATCACGCGCTCGCCGCCGAACTTCTTGACGCCGAGCCGCCGCCCGACGGAATCGCGGCCGTTGCGCGAGCTGCCGCCTGCCTTCTTGTGCGCCATCGCTCTACTCCTGCGCCTCGCTCTCGGCCGCGGGAGCGGGGCTCTCCTCGGCCTTCTTCGCCCGCGAGCGGGCCTTCGGCTTGGCCTTGGCCTTGCCGCCCTTGGCCTCGATCTCGGTGATACGGACCACGGTCAGGTCCTGGCGGTGCCCCTGGGTGCGGCGATAGTTCTTGCGGCGCTTCTTCTTGAAGACCACGATCTTGGGCCCGCGGGTCTGCTCCAGCACCTCGGCGGTGACCTGGGCGCCGTCGAGGCAGGGCGTGCCGACCTCGGTCTTCTCGCCGTCGCCCAGCAGCAGCACCTCGCCGAAGGTGATGCTCTCGCCGGCCTCGCCCGCCAGCTTCTCCAGCTTCAGCACCGCGCCCTTCTCGACCCGGTACTGCTTGCCGCCGGTCCTGATGACTGCGTACATCGCTCGTCCTTAAAGTCCCATCGCCCCGCCGGGGCCTCGGCCCGGGCACACAGGCACCGCCGGCGCCCTCGGGGGCCGGATCGGTCGCCGGGATATACGTTGGCCGCCGCCGGCTGTCAATGGTCGAAGCCAAGGCGGGTGCGGGGCTTGCGTTCAGCCTGCCGCGCTCCTTATAAGACCGGTGGCCGGCGCGCCCCAGGCGCGTCTGCGGGCCCCGGCGGAGGGGTGCCGGAGTGGTCGAACGGGGCGGTCTCGAAAACCGTTGTACGCTTGGCGTACCGTGGGTTCGAATCCCACCCCCTCCGCCATTTTGTATCGACAAAACAAAGACTTATGAAGGTCCAAATGTGTTCCATTTTGATCAGCTGGCCTGGCAAGGTCGAATTTTGCAAACAATTTGCAAACTTCGGGACTTCAACAGATCAGCCTGACGTGTCGGCGACAACAACATCATCTCATTGAGCCCAGCGTCAATCTGCTTGACAACGATTCTATATATAGATTCAAATAGATAACCGATTCGGCGGGGAGGGCAACTATGTCGTTGGCAGAAAGCATGGCACCAACCAGTTCCATCGAGTCTTTGTCCGCGGCTGCGCTCGACGCCGCTTTGGAGCTCGATCGTCTGATCCGCTCGGAGAACGCGGACCTCGGGCCTATCACCCGATTTGCTGAAGAGCTCACATCTTTCGTTAATTCTGCCAAAGCCAATGTGCAGAATAATATACCCATAAACACCACGCCATTGCTCGCGCTCAGCACGGCAATCGAAGGGCAGGGGAAGCCAGAACCTCGGACAATTGAACAAGTACTTGGCAAAATTAGCGAGCTGAGTGTCAACCTATCAAATCCACGTTCTATTCCTGAGCTGTCCGAACAGCTCCTGTCTTTCTGTCTAAATCTGCATCATGAGCTTCTTTCGTGTCGGGGCGGAGACGACGAGAATTGGGAGGTAGACGATTTGAATTACGTTGCATGACAAACGTACAATATGCTTTATCAAAACTAAAATTGACTCGTGCCGCTTTAGATGCAGTGCGACGCGACGATTTCCCTTACGAAGATTCCCGCACTGTCCTCGACGCTATAGACAACGTACTAATTAGCATAGAACAGCGTATTCAATCACTTTCTGTAACTAGCAACAGGCTATTGATTTCATCGGTTTGCGAAGAGGTAACCAAGAAAATCGCCGTAAATATGGACTTTCTTGGTTTTGTTCGACGATCGACGAATGTGAGAAACGCCTTCGAATTTTATGGACCTATCTTACTTTTATCTCGTAAATTGCTCAACAAAGACATTAAGCTGGTAATTACATCGGAGTGGAAGTTTTCGCCATTTACATATCCAAGAATTTACGATCACCTTCGAAACTTTGTATTCATTGGTCTTCCTGCGTCGGAGTCATCCAACAGCCTCATACTTCCACTTTGTGGACACGAACTTGGCCACCATGCTTGGCATGATTTGCTTATTTCTGATAAATTGAGGGACGAAGTGTCACGCCACTCGTTACAATCCATTAAGGCTGAATGGATAACTTTTGCCAAGCTTTTCCCTGGCATCACACAAGACAACCTTCAGACCGATATGTTTGCCATGGACCTATGGAGCCACGTGACTGAGACCGCATTAAGACAGTGCGAGGAAGTGTATTGCGATTTTATCGGATTACGGATCTTTGGCGAATCTTATCTATACGCATTTCAATACATTTTAGCGCCGTCACTCGGTTCACCTCGTCACCCTTACTACCCCACGAATGTCGATCGTGCCAAATATCTAGAGGAGGCAGCCACGTACTTCAAACTTGCGATCCCTGAAAACTTTTCTGATAATTTTCGAAACGACCCAGAGCGCGGGAGCATTAGGGACAGATTCCTGCTTTCATTAAGTGATGCCGTTGTGGCAATCATGTGTTCTAGGCTTGTAGAGGAAGTCGACGAGTTGGCGAAGTTACGGAGCATAGAACGCACCGACCCGGCGAAGGCCAACAGAATATATGAAGATATTTGCAAAGGAGTGCCGCCAACGATGGAAGTGACTGTCGGAGATTTATTGAATGGCGCTTGGATCGCGTATCACGATTCGGCATTATGGGAGAATCGCAAGTCTCTGCGAGATAGGAAGTTTGAAGTATTAAATGAGATTACATTGAAGGCCTTAGAGGTAGTCGAAGCAATAGAGCGTATGGGGAGACCATAGGTGCTATTCAAAGCCGATGAAATATGCGCCTGGATTGAAGGTACAGCTGCGCCATGCGATCCTGACGATCCTCTTTGCGTTGTACCGAAACCAAACTTGGACGAGCTGAAGAAGAGCGGAACAGCATCTCTTGACTTGAGGTTGGGACGGTGGTTCCTTATGCTTCGCCAGGATAGGACGGAGATACTTGAAGTACATCGTCAGAATTCAGAAAAGCTGGAACCATATATAGCAAGGCGAATTTTTGTACCATTCGGAAATAGGTTCGTACTTCACCCGCGTTCCTTCGTTCTAGGCTGCACACTTGAGTGGATTCGACTGCCCAGCTCTATCGGTGGTTACGTGTTTGGCAAGTCGTCATGGGGCCGCCGAGGGTTGGTTATTGAGACCGCGCCCGGTGTGCATCCGGGGTTTTCCGGATGCTTGACGCTGGAAATGAGTAACGTGGGTACTGTGCCCCTTGCAATACAACCCGGTATTCGAATTTGCCAGATTGCCTTCCAAAGCACTAGAGGTGACTCAGCGAAGTCGGAAGGTATTCATATCGGAATGCGTCGACCGGATATCAGTCTCATTAGCTCAGACGAAGTGGCGGAGAAGCTTTCAGAGCCTTTATAGCTTATATCGTAGAATTTTGGTCACGTCTGGTTCGAAATAGCGATGTTGAGCAGTTGGTCAATTTCGCTGGCCGCTATGGCCTGTAGTCCCGGGAGCACGTGTGAGTACGTATCCAATGTAATGGCAATGGTTGAGTGGCCGAGCCGTTCGCTGACCACCTTCGGGTGGACGCCCTGCTTCAGGAGCTGCGAGGCGTGCGAGTGCCGGAGGTCATGGAAGCGGATATGCGGCAAGTCAGAGCGGCGGATCAGGGCGGCGAAGGCGGTGCTGAAGGCGTCCGGTGGCCAAGGAGTGCCGTCAGGCCTCGGGAAAATCAGGCCGTGATCCTGGTATAGCGGCCCGAGGCGGAGGCGCTGCTTCGCTTGGTCGGCCTTGTGCTGGCGCATAAACTGCACGGTAAGCCCCGGTAAGGCGATCAAGCGCCGGCCGCGCGCCGTTTTCGGCTCCTTGAACGAAAGCCCGTCGTTGGTTTCCTGAAGGGCGCGGCGGATCACCAGTTCGGCCCGGTCCAGTTCGACATCGCTCCAGCGCAGGGCGAGCAGCTCACCGCGGCGCACGCCGGTCGTCACCGCCACCAGGATCGGCCCTTTCAATGTCGAGCGTGAAGCCGCGGTCAGCAGCTTGGCCGTATCCTCGGCGTCGAGCGCCTTCATCTCGGGCTTGTCGGCTCTAGGAGGATCGACGGCATCGGCCGGGTTGCGGGCCAGCAGCTGCCACTTCACGGCCTTCTTGAGTGCGGTGCGCAGAACGCGATGGATATGCACCACGGTCTGCGGCGCAAGCCCACCCTTGCCGTCGGAGCGGCCACTCTCCAGCGCCTTGCCATAGAGGGCCTGGAGGTGCAAGGGCTTCAGCTCCGGCAGCTTATAACTGCCGAGCGTCGGCACGACGTGGCGCTCGATCAGCTGCTTGTAACGCTCGAATGTCTTGGCGCCGACCTGGCCCTTGGCGTGATCATTGAGCCAGAGGTCGAGGTATTCCCGCACGGTTAGCTTCGACGGCTCTACGTAGGTGCCGGTGTCCAGCTCGCGCAGCACCTCCGTCAACTTCCGCTCCGCCTCGCGACGGTTGCCCTTGACTGAGACCCATTTCTGCCGGCGCTTGCCGTTGGCATCACGGCCGAGGTCGACGACGACCGCCCAGGACTTCTTGCCTCGCTTTCGGACGTGACCCTTCATGGCTACTACTGCCTTTTCTTGCTGATCCGGGCCCTGGCTCGCCCGCCAGAGCGCGTCGGGCCCTTGGCCGTGGACTGCCTTTTCCGCTGCCGGTAGGCGCGCATGCGACAGGCATCGGAGCAGTATCGCTTGTCCGTTCGACCTGCTCCCGATGCGATGGGAAACCATGAACCACATGATTGGCAATGCGCGTACCCGACGTTCCCGTCGACAGCCAGGGCAAATTGCAACCATAAGGCCCCGATGAGGTTGATGGGGCTGAGTCGGACGCCGCCTGCGCTGGAGCCAAAACCGCCCTTTAGGACCACTGATGCACGCCGGGCCAAGCTGTAGCTGATGGCATCGTGTAGACAAAATTCGGCAACCACTCCGATGCCCTCTCGATCAATTACCTCTCGCCGCTCGGGATGGTGATCTGGTCCAGCTATTACCGTCGGAGCATCAATGGAAGTTAATCTGTAGCAGTCAGTTTGCGAATGATCTTCATAAAGAAAATCGATGAGTTTATCGCCTAAGTCCTCAAGCAGTATGTATTCTTCAGAAAACTCCCATTCCAGCGATGGCGACCAAATAATGTACCCATCGTGCTCCACAAACTCTTCGGTTAGCTTGTCAAATTCCTTGCGCCGCAGCAGGTCCCACAATTCGACAGATGATGCCATATTTTTCATTTCGACGATCCACATGTCCAGCGCTTCGCCCCAGTATGCGGGAAATCGGGACGGGCGAGGCTTGTCCGGGTAAACCGGCTGAAACTTCATTGTTCCTTCTGAGCCAAGCAGTCCCCACCTATCAGCGAATTCTTTGATGAACTTCAACGTGGGCGGCAGTTCGGCAAACTCCCGGAATAGAGCTGGCGCTTCCGAATTCAGGTCGTACTCAATCGGATCCTCTCCTGCGAAGAGAGCCGCCAGGTCAAGTTCGGCAATTTCTTGATCCAGGCCATATGGAGGTTGCCAAGAGGGGTCCCGCAATACGGGGCTCAGGAATGGCGCCAGTTGGTCGTCGAATAGGCGCCGTTCTTCGATGATGGATGAACCGTCATATACGTGAACAATCCCACCTCGCCCGATCCGAGGCAGAGGCCTCTCATGTACGCCGGCCATCCATCGATAGCCGTTTTTCGGCCGCCACCAGCGGAATTCGATCAGCGACGTCATCACGGAGTCGTTACGGCTATGTTATGTTGACCTGTAACCATCTTGCCAACATTCTCCGTTACAAGCAAGCACGAATCAGCCGTAACGGTGATGGCCATGGACAAACTGGCATATAGCGTGGTGGAGGCGGCAGGTCTGCTCGGCATCGGGCGCTCGGCGGCCTATGAGGCGGCGCGCACCGGACAGCTACCAACCATCCGCATTGGAAAGCGCATCCTGGTGCCGAAGAGCGCACTCGACCAATTGCTTGAAGGGGTCGCGAGGGGTAGCACCCCACCATCCGACGAAGCACCGGCGCCGGTGTTCCCATTCGAACGGGACGGCGGCCAATCGTGACCGCGGGCGAGATCGCCAGGGCGCTCGGCGGCCGGCGGAGCGGCGCCGGCTGGATGGCGCGATGCCCGGCGCACGGGGATCGCACGCCAAGTCTGGCGCTCCGCGACGGCTCCGACGGCCGCGTGCTGGTGTTCTGTCATGCCGGCTGCTCGCAGGACGCCGTCATCGACGCGCTCCGGCGGCGTGGACTCTGGCCGACAGACCATGAGCGGGTGTGGCTACCTCGTCCACCGGCTCCAAGCGGGACGAACCATCAGGGCGGCTCAATGGACGCGCAACGCATAGCCCTGGCGCGACAGCTCTGGGCGGCGGCCAAGCCGATCGACGGCACGCCGGGCGAGACCTACCTTCGAACGCGCGGTATCCTGATCAAGCTGCCTTCGAACCTCCGTTTCGCCATGCTGAACCATCGGGAGGCGGCGTCTCTCCTGCCCTGCCTGCTTGCGCGCGTCGACGGCATCGACGGCGGGATCGTTGGCGTGCATCGCACCTTCCTTCGCCCCGATGGCCGCGGCAAGGCGCAGGTGCCAACGCCTAGGATGGCGCTAGGTGCGATCCGCGGTGGCGCGGTTCGGCTCGGCCCGACAGCGGTCGAGATTGGCCTTGCCGAAGGCATCGAGAACGCCTTGTCGGCGATGCAACTGCATCCTGGCCTTGCAGTCTGGGCGGGCCTATGCGTGGGGAACCTTGCGAGCATTTCCCTGCCGCCGGAGGTAACGACTCTGCGGCTCTTCCTCGATGGCGACGCCGCAGGTTCACCCGCCGCCCGCGCAGCAGCCGTCGCAGCCCTCGCCCACATGCGATCCGGCCGGCGCGTCTACATTCATCGGGCACTCGCCGGCATGGACTGGAACGACGTGCTGCAAGACCCTGCGCCACGAGCGGCCGATGGCTGACGTGGCCACGTCGCCCGACCTCGATGGCGTGCCCGCGCTCGAGGATCCGGCCGTCGTGGCCGCGCTGATCGAGGACCTCGCCAAGCTCGACCCGATCGACTACGACCGCCGCCGCATCAAGGAGGCAGAGCGCCTCGGCATTCGGGTGACAACGCTCGACGGGAGGGTAGAGAGCCGGAGGGGCAACAACGCCGACAAAGCTCTGAGCGGGGAAGCGGTCGTCTTCAAGGACGTGAAGCCCTGGCCCGAGCCTGTCGACGGCGCCGAGCTTCTCGAAGGACTGGCAGAGGCCATCCGCCGCTTTCTTGCCTTGCCGAGCGGGGCGGCGGAGGCGATGGCGCTCTGGACGCTGCATGCACACTGCCACGATATCAGCGCGATCTCGCCGGTCCTGGCGCTGACATCGCCGGAGCGGCGCTGCGGCAAGACCACGGCGCTGCGCATCTTCGCGGCGCTGGTGCCACGGGCGCTGCCGACCTCGAATATCACCGCCGCCGCGCTCTTCCGCGCCATCGACAAGTGGCGACCGACGGTGCTGATCGACGAGGCCGACACCTTCATCAAGGGCGACGACACGCTGATCGGCGTGCTGAACAGCGGCCATTGCCGTGAGACGGCGCAGTTGATCCGCAACGTCGGCGAAGACCACGAGCCCCGCGCCTTCCGCACCTGGGCGCCTAAGATCGTGGCGCTGATCGGGCAGCTACCGTCGACCTTGGAGGATCGCAGCATCGTCGTGGCCATGCGCCGACGGCGCCAGGACGAAGCGATCGAGCGGTTTCGCGAGGCGCGGCGCGATTCAGAGCTTGCAACCCTGGCCCGCCGGTGCGCGCGCTGGACAATCGACCACCGCCAAACGTTGGCGGCAGCCGAGCCGAAGATACCGGACAGCCTGCACGACCGCGCGGCCGACAACTGGGAGCCGCTGCTGGCGATCGCCGACCTGGCGGGCGGCGTCTGGCCGGAGCTGGCGCGGCAGGTGGCACTTCGGCTGTCGGGCGATCATGGCGACGAGATGTCCGTCAAGGTAACGTTGCTCCGGGACATCCAGACGATCTTCCACGAGCACGGTACCGACCGCCTGCCGTCCGCGACACTCTGCGATGCCCTGGCGCGAATCGAGGAGAGTCCCTGGCCAGAGTGGCGTCACGGCCGGCCCATCACCGTGCGACAACTCGCCGGTCTGCTGAAGGGCTTCGCGATCGCGCCAAGCTCCATCCGATTGAAGGACCGTTCCACGCCGAAGGGGTACACACTCGCTACCTTCGCCGATGCCTTCTCGCGCTATCTGCCGGCGCGACCCGCCACGCCGCCACATCAGGCCGAAATCCTCGACGTTTCGCGGCAATCCGGCCGCCACACCGACGCGCCTGTGGCGGACCGCCGCGCGCGGAGCGCAGGCTAGCCCGCATTTCTCAAACTTGGGAGGGCAGCGGCGCTGGCTTGCCGCCGTGGCTTGAGCATCCCGAGGCTGCACGCCGACCATCTGCTGGAGGCGTGCTGAAG